>OCOJ01035934.1_pt7 | contig 49549 bp, 33 predicted proteins | sample 1539251 | NCBI WGS metagenome assembly OCOJ01 (sample SAMN01911457, study PRJEB22624) | soil metagenome | biome: Soil | place: Malaysia | collected 2012-04-30 | depth RA_metagenome m
TGACCGGCGATCCGGAGCGCGGTAAGGCGCTTTTCTCGGGAAAGGCAGGGTGCTCGGAGTGTCACATGGTGGCTGGGTCGGGTGGCTTCATCGCATCGGACCTGACCGGCTTTGCTCGTACGCACTCGGCGGAAGAGGTTCGCTCTGCGATCACCAACCCGGTCAGTGCGAACCAACAAGCGCGAACCGCAGTCGTGACCACGGTGACAGGGGAAAAGCACGTTGGCAGAATTCGCAATGAAGACAACTTCTCGCTGCAGCTGCAAACTCTCGACGGGACGTTTCATTTCCTTTCGAAGGCGAGTGTCTCCAGCGTCGAATATCAACCGCAGCCGCTGATGCCCTCCAATTACGGTTCGACCCTGACTTCAGAAGAGTTGAACGACCTGATCGCTTTTCTCATCAGCTCGGCGGGAGGGACGGGCCGGAAAGCTGCCGAGGAGTTCGAGTGGTAGCCTAAGCATCCCCTGCCGCCTAATGGGTTTGAACTAGTTCGATTTGGAGCACACCACTTTCACCCCGCAAGAAAGCCTAGTTTTTTCTTGACAGTGGACTAACTCCGCTCTTAAAACGATTCAATAGTGGCGGCATTGCGCCAACCTCCTTCCCCGGAATTCGAGGAGCGGGGACGGGTCAGATGCTTCGATGGATATTCGGAGTTGTGCGACAAAGGGGGCGGCCATGAACACTGCGATCTTCCTGGACAGAGAGAAGTCCCATTCCACCCTGAACAAGCGGCGATCGTACGAGGGCCCAGTCAGAATGCTCTGGTGGATAACAGCCATCTTGCTTGTTCTGATCGGGGCTGCCAGCGCCCAACTCTACACCGGCTCGATCTCCGGTACTGTGACCGACCCTAGCGGGGCGGTGATCGCGGGGGCGAAAGTCGTTGCCACAGATAGGGACAAGGGCTTCACTTTCCCCGGTGCCACCGACAGTTCCGGCCGCTACGTGTTGCGCAACATCCCACCCGCCACGTATTACGTAACGGTCGAGGCTGCAGGCTTCGAGAAAGAGCGCAAAGACGGGATCGTAATTGCCGTCAATCTAAACGCGACGATCGATTTTTCTCTGAAGGTTGGTGCCCCCGCGATCACGGTCGAAGTGCAGGCCACCGGCGTGGAACTGCAAACCCAGGACGCCGTGACCGGCCAGGTGATCGGCCGGAAGGCCATCAACGACTTGCCGCTCGTGGGCCGGGATGTACTGCAACTCACTTTTCTGGCTCCGGGCATCGTATCCGTGGCCGAAGCCGCGCACAACGATGAAAATTACAATGAGAGCACGGGGGTCAACTTCAACTCCAACGGCGGCCGCAATGGCACGGCGGATGTCGTGATGGACGGCACCAGCATTTCCAATATTGAGCAGAATGGCGGCACGAATGCCGTGCTCCGCAGCCCCCCGGTGGATTCCATCGAGGAATTCAAGGTGCAGCAGACCAATTTCAGCGCGGAATTCGGCTTCGCTGGCGGCACGGTGATCAATGCCGTGACCCGCTCCGGCTCGAACCAATTTCACGGCAGCCTCCATGAGTTCTGGCGCAACCAGATCTTGGACGCAAACGACTGGCTTNGGACGCAAACGACTGGCTTGCGAACGCGAATGGGACGCCCATCCAACCGCTGCACAGAAATCAATTCGGAGGCACGTTCGGCGGGCCGATCAGGAAAAACAAGACCTTTTTCTTCTTTGATTTCGACGGCCTGCGATTAAGATCATTTACCTCAAACGGCGGTGGCGTGCCCACATTGTGCGAGAGGGGCGATCCCTCGGGCCTATGCCCCTTTGCTGCCGCCAATGGCGGAAATGCCCTGGGCGACTTTGAAGAAACCTGCACACTGGGCTCGGACCCAGTTTCTGGGGCTCCTCTTACATTCAACGCCAGCGGCCAGTGTATTTCCACGAGCCCCGGACAGGGTGAGACGCCTATACAGGGTGGTGCCTCCGGTCAGCTTTGGGATCCGTATTCGGGGGTTNTCGACTGTTAATAACCCACCTAATTTTCGCTTCGCGACGCGCCAAACCTTTATTCCCTTCAACAACTTGGCCACCTACACAAGTGCTGGCTTGCCGGGGGGGGCGGGTAATCTGATCGATCCACTGTCCGCGAAGCTCATCCTGCTCTACGCTAAGCCCAATGTGTCTACCTCAACTCCCACATTCCTGGGGGGTTCCAATTTCTCTTTTGCCGGGATCAATCCAAGTACCGATAACACCTGGGACATAAAAATCGATCACCACTTCAACGACAGGAACCTGTTGAGCGCTAAATATAGCCAGGATAACTTCAGCTCAAATAGCGCCAACTGCTATGGGAATTTTGCCGATCCTTGCTCCGTCGCTGGCCCCACGATCGGGCATACATACCTGCTGGCTGTGAATTACACGAGAACGTTCAGTTCCAAGCTTCTGAACAACTTGACCTATGGTGGCGCGCGCAATTTCAGTTATTCGGAGGGCATTGGCGCGAACATTGGGTTTAGTCAATTCAAAACGGATCTGAATAACCTGTTTAGCCTCCCGGGGCAGAGCTGCAATCTCACCGCGGCATCCGCAACTCAGTGCTTCGGCGCTGCCGGTCTGGAAGAAGGCGGAAACTTGTTTAATGCCGTCCCCTTCATTAACCTGACAGGTACCTATAGCTCTCCGAATCTGTCGGGAACCTTTTTCGTGATTCGGCAAGGGCAGGACACGCAGAGCGTGGCCGACACCGTCAGTTGGCTGCACGGAAAGCACGAGTTCAAGTTCGGTGGCGAGGCGCGCGTGGCCCGCGACAACTACGTTCAGCCCGGCTGGCCCGCCGGGGAATTCGACTTCAGTTATATTGGCACAGCCCAGTTCTCGGACGCGGGGATCGACGGCCCGAATAATGTCGGCGCTCCCGCCGACGGAGGCGACGACTTGGCCAGCATGCTCGTTGGCGTGGGCGATCCGCTCAACGGCGGGACCCCGCCCTCGGGCTGCGGCAATGGCACGGGCGGGTGTTTCCGCGGTTTCAACAATTTCGTGTCCACGCAGAATTGGCGCTATGCCGCGTTCGTCAATGATACCTTCCACGCTACTTCGAAGCTGACGCTCAATCTGGGCCTGAGGTATGAATTGTCGCTGCCGCGGACGGAGCGCTTCAACCGCATGGAGTCCCTGGATCCCAACAAGCTCTCGGCGATTCAATACAACAACGAGCAACTGAACGGTGTCAACATCGGGGGCACCTTTGTCCCAGGGATCAATACGTTCAATAACACTCCGCTGGTAGGAACGGATATGGCAACAACGCCGAATGCCTTGGGCATCCCCAGCCCCACCGTCTTGCATGGGGCCGAGGTCTTTGCCGGGCAAAACGGGGCCAGCCGCTACACCTACAATCCCTACTACAAAATGATTCAACCGCGCATCGGGCTGGCCCTCCAGTTGCCGCATAACGCGGTACTGCGGGGGGGCTACGGTATCTACTTCGACGCGCCGAGGAGTGCCGTCTCAGGAACCGGTCCGGTCGGATTTGATGGTTTCGACATACAACCTCCATGGATCACTGTGGATTTGAGCGCTGCCAATATTGCGAACCAGATTCCCTGTGGCCGGCTGAGCAATCCCAATGCGAACCCTACCGCCGGGTGCAATGTTACCAATGTCGTATTCCCAACGCCGCCGGGAAACACCCAGGGAGCCTTTAACAACATAGGCTTTTCCGCCAACGGGCCCATCCCCATCATCAACTCGAAGATCCCCTACGAACAAAGCTGGAGCTTCGGGTTTCAAAAGGAATTGCCATCGAAGATCCTCCTGGATATGAACTATGTCGGGAAGAAAGGGACACACCTGTATGCGGGCGGCTTTAACAGCCTGCAATACCTCCCTCGTGCCTTTGAACAGGCGGTCCTGTCCGGAAAGTTGTCGGGGGGCAAGAACGGGGATATCAGTACGATCAACGCCCTACTTGTGACAAATCCGTTTGCCTCCTCAAACTTTGGCGCTCCATGCAACGGCCCCACGGACCCCAATTACATTTGCAGCGACGGCAGTGGCGAGGGCTCGCTCGCGTCGACGATCAGTGCGACCCAGCTTCTATCGCCATTCCCACAGTTTGCAGGCTTTGGGGGTGACGCTTTCCCGGTAGCCGACTCCACCTACCATGCCTTGCAGGTTCGCGCCGAAAGGTCGTTTGCCAATGGCTTGGAGTTCCTGGTGACGTACACATGGTCGAAATCCATTGACAATTCCTCTTTCCAGGACTTCAGCAATCAGTTCCTGGGTAATGGACGCGGTTCCACCTCGTTTCAAGACCCCTTTAACCCGAGGGGCGACCGGGCTGTATCTGTGTTCGATATCCCACAAGTTTTTCAGCTCAATTACGATTACGAATTCCCGTTAGGTCGCGGCAAGGCGTTCGGAGGCAACATGAATCCGGTCCTAAACGCCATCGTGGGCGGGTGGCAGACGAGCGGCATTTGGACCATTAGCGACGGCAGACCGCTTCCTCTAACCGGATCCAGGGACTCCATCCCAACGTATGGCCAGAGGCCCAATTTGTTGGCACCCCTCAAGCGCTCCTCATCGTCATATCAGCGGTTAATTGGTACAACAAACAATCCGAGCCCAGCCAACTATTTTGCGAATCCTGGAGATTTGCAGGTGCCCGATTCTTTTACGTTTGGCGATGCCCCCAGGACAACGACCAGCGTCCTCTCCCCTGGAACCCGGGATACGTCTCTGGCCCTGTTCAAGGAGTTTCCCTTGGCAAGGGTTCGTGAAGGGATGCGGCTGGAGTTTCGCGCCGAGGCCAGCAACGCGCTGAATCATCCACAGTTCAAAGCGCCAGATACAGACGCTGCACACGGCAGCACTTTCGGCACGATCGTTACAAGTACTGGCTCTGTTACCATCGGTAGTCCGCGCGAATTGCAGTTGGGGCTGAAGCTCTACTTCTAAGACCAAGGGCCTTCCGCCGTGTGTTGGTGGAAGGCCCTGCATCTGTGGCTATAGCTCCGGCACGCCTCAGCTGAAAGAGCACGTCGCGGCAGTCGCTGGCGCCCAGCAACCATCCCAAACCGCAGAAATCCCTGCCTCCTCCCCACTGCCTGTCAACTGGCCTGCTTTCCGGCGAACCAAGAGTGTCACTCCCCTAGACCCCATCCCCTCCTGCAGAATGCTGCGGCGAGGTTACCACCGCAGTTAACCCATCCGTCCTGTACTGCTGACGCACTGCGCAGTGAACCTCCGTAATTTGTTCCGGAAAGCGCCCGCAAATAGCCTTTCGCTAGAGGTCTCCTATGCCGATGGCGCGTGCCTTTCAAGCTCTTTCCCTCTGCGTATTTCTCGTCGGTGCCTGCAGTGCACAAAAGGCGAGCGCTGGTCCAAACCCGGGTACCGACGCGAACGCCAGCCCTCGCCCCGCGATCTTTCAGCGTGGCNGCGCAAGCGGTTGAAATTACAGCCTCTGCTGGCATGCCGGGTGCTCAGCTCGACGGGGCCGGCTATCGGCCCGCGTCCGCTGAAGAGATTGACGCAATGGAGCAGACCCTCGAAAAGTACGTGGCGGCCTTCGAGAATCTGAGCCTTCCGCAGGTACGCCAGGTATGGCCGAACCTCGATCACCAGCATGAAGCCGCCTTCAAGAAAGTGTTCTCGGCGTTTAAGGACTCCTCGTGGACGCGCCAGCTCGGACTGGAGTGTGCCAACCCAAGAGTGACCGGCGACACCGCCAATGTGGAATGCCAGGAAACCCTCAGCTATGGGCCTGCCAAAGGCAAAGCCAAACAAGTCGGCCCGGCCCGGGTTGCGATTCTTATGAAGGGCCAGTCGAGCAACTGGGTCGTGGCGGACATGAAGGGGTCAAAGTAGTCGACTTGAATGGCGTGAAAGCCTCGGTCCGCGGACTTGAAGCCGGCGAACTGACCTCAATCCCCAGTCGCACTGCAGCAATCTTGAGCGCCAGCTCTAGGCAAACCGTCAGCCCGCGGCTTGCCGCCTTGCGCACGCCTTCCCGCCTGCGAACGTTCTATTTGCAAAATTGAAGAATTCTCGTTAGGCTTTTCCTCACTTGCCGAGATTGTCGGACCGAGTTGCCAGCAACTGTCCCCCCGGCGTGCGGCTTCCGATAGTGCTTGAGGCGCTGACCATCGATGGGCTCAGCTTCGCCAAAACCCACGCGAATCGGTGCTTATGACGTCGTCGATGTCATTGGGCGCGGAGGCATGGGTACGGTCTTTAAGGCCGTCGATCCGCGCATTGGGCGTTCCGTGGCGATTAAGGTCCTGACCGCTGCTGCAGACGACCCGGATCTCTTGCTCCGCTTCTATCGCGAAGCGAAATACACCGGCAGCCTTCAGCACCAGAACATCGTGACCGTTTACGAACTCGGACACCAGGACGGTGTCCCTTACCTGGTGATGGAATACCTGGAAGGCGTCAGCCTCGACGCCATCATCGCGTCCGGCCGTCCCATGCCCATGGGCGAGAAGCTGAGGATCATCCTGCAGGTTTGCAGCGGCTTGAGCTACGCCCACAAGCGCGATCTGGTGCATCGCGACATCAAGCCGGCGAACATCATGATTGTGGAGAGCGGAACCGCGAAGATCGTCGACTTCGGCATTGCGCGTCTCGGCGGGAATCGTTTGACGCGCACCGGCCACGTCGTCGGCAGTTTGAACTACATGTCACCCGAGCAACTGAGCGGGAACACCGAAGTAGACCTGCGCACCGACGTCTATTCCACGGGCGTGGTTCTGTTCCAACTGGTGACAGGAGTGCTTCCGTTTGAAGGGAGCACAACTGCGGCAACGCTGACCAAGATCATGCAGGATCCGCCTCCACCAGTCGCGAGATACGTGAAGGAGTGCCCAGCCGATCTGGAAGCGATTGTGCAGAAGGCGCTGGCCAAGAAACGCGAGGAGCGCTACGCCTCCGCCGACGAACTTGCCGTCGATGTTGCCCGGCTGCAGCAGCACTACGAAGGGCAGATGCTGGCTGATTACCTGCGCCAGGCGTCGGAGTCGATGCGCGGCAAGGACTTTACCTCGGCCCGGCAACAGGTGCTCAAGGTGCTGCGGGTGGCTCCGCAGAACACCGAAGCCAGCGAACTGCTCCGCGTCATTAAGCAGCGGCAGGAGCAGCAGCAGCGGGAAGAGCAACAGCAGAAACGCGAGCAGCAACTGCTGCAGTTGCAAATGAAGGCGGAGGAAGCTTTTCGCAAGAACGAATTCAAGAGCGCGCTGCAGTTTGTGGAACAGGGACTGCAGATGGATCCGAACCAGAGCGCTTTCCTGGGACTGAGGAACGCGATCGTAGACGCTCAGAGCAGGATGACTCGTTATCGCGAGGCGCTGCAGCGCTCGGAGGGTGCATTACGGGCTGGAGATCTCGAAGCTGCCAAGCGAGCCATCGATGACGCGATTGAGATTCTGCCGGACGATCCTGAGTGCAAAGCGCTCGCCTCCCAGATCGCGGCTCGAATCGAGCAACACCTCCGCGAGCAGCGAGCCGCACTAGCCCAAAGGCAGATCGCGCTGGCGGTGAACGTGGTCGAAAAAGCCTTGGCTGACGCCCGCATGCTCGTGTTCTTGGGACAAGCTTCCGAAGCCCTGGATACCCTGAATAAAGTGGAGAATGACCTGGCGCAGATTCCGCCACACTATCGCGAACAGGTAGAAACGCAAAAAGCCGAAGCGCACGCCAAAATCGAGCAGTACAAGGTAGAACAGGCTCGACTGGAACAAGCCCGTTTGGAACAGGCCAGACTCGAACAAGCCAGGTTGCAGGAAGAACAACATCACCCAGAGTGGAGCGACATCCACTCCCATCCGACGGGGGAAATGCCAGCTCTCAACGCGACGGTTCTGATGCAGTCTGGTCCGGCTCCCCCCGAAACAGAACCTCGCTTCACTGATCTTCGCCACGAAGATCGGCCGATCCAGCATGACGAACTGCTCCCTCCCACGCCGCAGTTCAGCGAGGCGCCTTCGGGCCCGTACACCGTCGCGCCACTACGACCGCCGGTCCACGAGGAAAAACCTGCAGTCGCGCCGGAACTGCTGGAGTTTCTCCAACCGGAGCCGAAGCCTTGGTCGCGTCCCGTGATCTGGGTTGGTGTGGCCGTGGCGATCCTGGTGGTAGCGTGCGTGTGGCTGCTAATCCGGCCAGGCCAAAATAGTTCACGTCTGCCCAAACCAAACGCCGACCGAATCGGGGCGGCTACGAACTACTCCTACGCGGAAATCAACGCCGAGCCTTGGGGCACGATCACCGCAGTCGATCCCGCGAGCGGGGACGCTCAAAAGGCAGTGGGCTCGCAAACACCCCTGCGGGTCAAGCTTCCAGCCGGCCAGTACAACATCACGATCGAAGGGCCCAATCACGAACAGAAGCAGGTGGAAATCACTGTTCCGCCACAGGGCGGCACTTCCTGCTTCGTTTTCTTCCGGAAGCCCAACCTGAATCAGATCCTGAGCCAGAAGTGATCGCAGGAATTTCAAAACGTCAGATCGTTATACGCCTGCAGGATTTTCGGTGAAACATCCTGTCCGGTAGTCTTGAATCCAGCCTGTTTCGCGAGTTTCAGATCATTCAAGGCATCGTTGCGTAACTTGGCATCGTCGCCACCGCTGAGGAAAAATCGAGCCAACTTACTTGCTCCCAGATAGAAATGAACCAGCGCCTGCCTATCTGTGCTCTCCCGCGCATAGGCTTCGAGATGGCCGGTCGCGGAGACGTAGTCCCCCGAATAAAACTGATCGAGCCCGATCATCAGTTCCATGAGAAGAGCTTGAGTCTGAGGGGCCCCCGGACCATCAGGCTTAATGCTGGCCGCGTTGCGGAATGCCGTCTCGGCATCCTCGTATTTCGAGTTCTGGGTAGCCTGGTTTCCCTGCGTCATCGCGTCCTGATAGCGGGAGATCTTGTCCAGATATTCGTTCGCACTTGGCTTCATGTCGCCCGAGACTTTACGGAACTCGGCCTGCGCGTGTTGAAAATCATTTTTTTCGTAGTATGCCTTGGCTCGCTCCAGTTTGCTGTCGGTCGACCCAGCGCCAGTGCCTGCGCTGGAGGCAGAAGCAGAACCTGTGCGATGCTCGTCGCTGGATGGATGCGTCCCTTTCTCCAGCTTGGCGAGATCATTCATCTGCTCGCACATATGGACGGCTTCGTCTCCACCGCAGGCGTATGCCGGATTGTCATTCGCCACAGGGCAGATGTAGAGGGCGGCCTCCTTGTAGCGGTGCTGCGCGGCTGCACCGACGGCCTTGGCGCAGAAATCGCGGTCCCGCGCGGCGGTCCCGGCGGCGCGCTGCTGCACGATCTGCGCTTTTAACGCTTGAGCCTTCTGCAGTAGTTGCGCAGGTTGCCAGGGACCATCCGGCTTGATCTTGATCGCCGCCTGAAGCTTTTCAATCGCGTACTGCAGGCTGTTGGCATCCTGCTCGTCCGGACTGCGGTCCATGATGCCCTTCGCCGCTGACATCGCATCGGTGTAGGCCTTGATGGCGGCTATGTATCTTTGGGCGTCCTGCGCGTGCGGCCCGGTAATCTTCTGAAACTTCTCCAGCGCAGGAGAAAACTGGTTCTGCCCGTACTCCTGCACGGCCTGGTTGTATAGGTCGTCTTGACTTGACTGAGGGGCGCCGACCGCGCTGGAAGGGACAGCGAGAACAACCAGCAAGAACAGTTTGAGAAATCGTTGCGGGATGGATTTCAGGCTCCGAAACTTCACACAAACCCCTCTGCGCATTTCAGCGCTGCAAATCCGGAGCGATATGGGCGCGGCGATTCAGTCTCCAGCAATCCTCGCTCGTTTCCGTGCAGAACGGTTCTTCTTTGCCGTAGGAAATCGTTCGGATGCGCGCCGAGTTCACTCCGGCCTTCTCCAGCGCACTCTTCACCTCGGACGCGCGGCGGTCCCCGAGGGCGAGGTTATACTCCGTGGACCCCGTCTCGTCACAGTGACCTTCGACCACGATGTCCAGGTCGGAATGCTCTTTCAGGAAGTCCGCGTCCGTCTTAATGGTTGCGACTTGATCCGGCCGAATGGAGTAGTCGTCGGTATCGAAAAAAACGTCGAGGCGATTGGCAGCCTCGGCAGGAGCGCCCTCCGCGGGGGCTCCAGGGCCAGCCGCCGTCGAGGAGGACGCGACCACGGTCACGCGCGCATCGGATTCCTGCACTCCTCCGGACCCTTTGGCGGTGAGCTGGTACGTGGTGGACTCCGTCGGCGTGACGGTTTGCGAGCCATTGGGTTGCACGGCGCCGATCTGCGCGATGGCAACGTCAGTTGCGTTCGTGGTCTTCCACGTGATCGTCACGGTCTGGCCCTGCCGCACAGTGGCGGGTGTTACCTCAATCGTGGCGGTTGGCGCGGGTGGAGGAGGTGGTGCAGGCGGTGCCTGGGTTGTTGCTGACTTGCTCGGCGGACAAGCGCACAGCAGCGCTGCCGACAAGACCGCTAGTAAAAGAAGGACAAGGCGACACCCGGCCCGTGCGACAGGCGAACTGGATTTCAACATTAGCGGTCTTCGCAGAACGAACTCCTGGTGTCCCATACCGACATCCTGGATGGTGTGCAAGTGTACTCTAAGTCCCGGCAGGAACAAAGGATATCAGGCGGGTGCCAAACGACGTGTTCACTTCGCAAAGCAAGTTCCCTAGAATCTATAAGATAAACCTACCAGCGGCACAAACCGGTCGGGCCGCAGGCCGGCATTGTCCAACCGGATCAGAGCGTTCGCCGAAACAATCAAGTGCCCGGCAGGATTGAACTTCAGGCCAATCGAGGCGTTGTCTGCGAAGTAGGAAGAATTCGCGACTCCCACAGACATGCTGAAATCCGAGTTTGGGACAGTTACCCCCGGAATGCTCCCTGCCTTGGTAGCCCGAGGCGCGTTGAAGAAGCGCTGACCAACGATATCGATGACGGCACTGAGCCTTTTCGGCACGAGGCCCACGTCCATTCCAGCAGAATAGTCGAGGCTGTCCGGTAAACGTAGCGTAGGGAGCCCGGTGCCATTCGCACTATTGCAAGAGCCGGCCGCGCCGGGGGCCAAAAAGAAGCAAGAGTTTATATGCAGGACGGAGAAGCCGTTCCATTGGTAGCCGAGATTCACGTGGGGTGTGTATCTTCCCGAGTAGCGCGAAAAGACAACGTAAGGTTTTACTCCATAAGCTCCTGAGCCTAGCAGGTTGTAGACATCCCCCGTCGGGAACCGGCTCTCCATGCCCATCGCCACCTTCGATTGCTCACCGGAGACCACAGTTCCCTTCAGGTTCAGGATCAAATCTCCGATCCCGCTGGCCGACCCGCTTACGCTCACGGGCGAAAACTGCGTAACATTCTGCGGATTCGCGATAGGAGCCACAAGGCGACTGGTGTACGCACCGCCCAGAGACACCCTTTCAAAGGGCACCGTCGCAGAAAAATCAATCCGATCGGTGAGGCCGAACGCTATGATTCCCGTGTACTGACTGATGTTGGCGCTGAGTTTGGTTGGCGCGAATTGCAACTCTGTCCCGTTGCCTGTCAGCGAGACCAGCGGCAGGTTGTTGAGTCGCACACCATCCACGGCCTGGAACACAAAGCGCTGATAGGTGAAACCCAAGAAGACCTTGTTCTTTCCAACTGTATTGCCCCGTTCCGTCAGCACCGAGCCCAGGTTCTCACTGATTTCGACTGGGATACCAAGTTTCGCGTTAAAGCCCAGCACAAAGCCGGATACCGGAACGGCTAGGGGGAGTTGGCCGAGCACCTGGGCAATTGTCGTATTGAAGTCCGACAGTCCGTTGCCGGATTTTCCGCTGCGGGTGACATCGGGAATGAGGCAAGCGAGACTGTTCTGGTGTCCGGTATATGGACATGTGCTGACTAACTGAGCAGTCAAGTTCACCGAGAAAAGCAGGCTGCAGAGCATCCCCATCAAGACTCGTTTTGCCATTGTTGTCCCTCGACTGATCCTGTCGTTAGCCCGCCGCTCATACGCGCTGCCCGAGCGCGGGTGGCCGGCGCTGCTGGAATTATTGCTGCGTTACGTTCAGCGGAATCGTGAAGATGTCAACACCTTTGACGTTTCCGCTGCCATCCACAACGGTTCCCATGACCGTGAGAGTGAACTGTCCCTGGGCGCCTCCCGTGCCGGTAAAGGGGTTGTTGCTGATACCGCCATTGCTGCACGATGGAAGCAGCGCCACCAGTAACACAAGCAGGCAGAGTCCACAGATAACCGTTATTCGCTTGAAGCCCTCTCGTCTCCGCTTTGGCCCGAAGGCGGAAACGCCTGCACCGAGGACGACGATTCCGGTCAACCCCAGGCCCAGCGCGTAGAAGGCCAGCAGCACTTGCTGCTCGCGAGCCGGCCGCAAAGCCCCGGTTGTGGTTGTCGCCGAAACGTTGATCTGTAGCGACGGAGATCCGGGCAGCGAGGTTGAGGACGCAACACTGCAGGTGATCCCGAAATTGGCGGTCGAATCCACCTGGCCGGTGGAGTTGTTGACCGCACTGCACGCGGTAGTTGCGGTGATTGCGGTGATCTGCGCGATCTGCAAAGAAGTGCCGGAAGCCGTGAAATTGCTCACCGTCAGGGGAACGGTTGCTTTTCCGCCGGCGGCAGCGCTGCTCGCCAATGTTCCTTCGAGGCCGACCGGAAGGAGCAGGGAACCGACGAAATTCGTTCCGGACTGGGGCACCTGGAAAAAGCTCGCGGTGACGCCGCTGGTGCCCGCGGTAAATATCGGAGCAGTGCCGGCGCTATTTACGGTGAAGGTGATGGGAATGCTGGGGATGGAGCTGGTCAGCGTACCGTTCGGATTGGCCGTGATCGCGTTTACCACGGTCCCGTCCCCAGCAGCATTCGGCACCTGGACGTTTCCGGCGACAGCGCCAGGCACATTTCCGTACGGGCAAGCGTTGCCTCCCTGAACCTCGTTAATTGCGATGGAATATGCATTTGTCGCCGCCGGCATGAAGATTGGCGTCGACAGAGAGTAGTTGCACTGCACAGCCAGCGTCTGCGCGCTCGTGGTCCGTTGCTGGGGATTGGTTGCCCCATCCGTCGCAATGACGGTCATACTGTACAGTCCAACCGGGGAGTTTGCCTGCGTTATCACGTTGACCGGGGAGTTCGCAGTGGCGACCGCCGTAGTGCCGCCTATGCCCGGCGGAGTAGTGCCACAGGTAGGTGCTCCGGCGGGAGTAGGTACGACACCGCACTGTGCCGTCTGAATGGTCCCCTGGTAGCCATTGATACCGTTTCCGGTTAGCGTGGAAACGTTGCCTGCCGTGCCGGAGCTGTTCTGCGTGATGACGGTCAGCGTAGACGGCAGTGAAACGTTGTAATCCGTGATGGAGATGGGGGATGCAGTCTGGGTAAAGGTAGCGTCGCCGTCAGCCGTCGCCTTGATAGACGCCTGCAGTCCCGCCGACGTGCTGGATGGGGAATCGTAGTTTGTACCAGTGTTCGGGCCGGCCGAGTCGAAGCCGCCGCACGCCGCCGGGCAACCTGCTCCTGCTGTGCTCCAGTTGACGTTGGTGTCGACCAGACCTGTAGCGCTGCCTGCGACTGCCAGCTTCTGGCTCACCTCCAGAGTCGCCGGCATTGTTGTTGAAATCGTCACCTGCACCACGTTCAAAGTAAACGTCTTTTGATGAACCACCGGGGTTGGTGACGAGTCCTGAACGGTTGCCGTCACGGTGTAGATCCCGGCCGTGCCAGTGTTGGCAAGGGTTACCGAGGCCGGCGTACCCACCGTGATCGGAGAATTGATAGAACAGGTTGGAGTTGCGGGTGCAACGACGCACGACGCGACGGTGAGTGAGGTGTTGGAATAGCCGCTCAGTGCCGTCGCGGTGAGCGTCAATCCTGCTGGCGCGCTGCCCGGCGCCACGTGAGCAAACGTGGACGAAAATGCTAGCGAGAAATCGGTATTGGTTATCGCGAAAGTCGGTTTCGCCACCCCACCCGTCGTCACCGATGCTTGAACGGTGTAGGCTCCATTGGTGGTGTTCGCGGTGCAGGCGGTCACAGTAGCCGCGACTCCGCTGGCATTGCTGTTGACTGTAGTACTGTTACTCCCGCCGAAGCTGCAGCTCGCCCCTCCGGCCGCCGGGATCACGGTGAACGTCACAGGCACGTTCTGGATTGGTTGGGTGGCCGCATCGGTAACCGTGGCAGAAAACGCCGCGAAGTTGTTCCCCACGGGGACGCTCTGGCCGGCCCCGCTGGTTGCCGTGAGATTAGCCGGGACCTGCGCCACCGGGACATTGTTATCGCTACCCTGAGCCGGGTTCTGAGCGCCGCCACCTGTGGCTGTCGCCGTGTTGCTTACGGTTGTGGGCGAATTGCTGGGGATGTTGACGTTCAGCGTCAAAGCTGGGTAAGGTAAGCCGCCGCCAATCGTAGAGCTTGAGGTGCAGGTCACCGCGTTCGTGCCGCTGCAAGACCAGTTCGTGCCTCCGCTGCCGGCCGCTAATGTGTAACCGGTAGGAAGCGTGTCGGTAACTTGGAGGCCGGAGCTCGTCGTGCTGCCCGCCTGTGTGTTACTGACTGTGACAGTCCAGGTGCCTGTTCCGCCTTGGGTGAAAGTGCTGCCGCTATGCGTTTTGACTACAGCCAGCACCGGCGCAGGATCGACGGTGAGGGTATAGGTCTTGCTGTGCTGGACGCCCTTGCCGTCAGTGGCAGTGAAAGTGAGGGTGTATGGCGATGACGCGGTGGGAGTCGCAAAGGTCGTCGAAATCGTCGTCGAGGTTTGAGTAGACCCGGGTATGGTAATCGAGCTCGCCACGCTGCACGTAGGACCGTTCGCCACCGAGGGTGAAACTGTGCAGGTAAAGTTCAGTGTGCCGGTATAGCCGTTGACGGCGGCTCCGGTGATCGTCACCGCGGGGCTAATACTCTGTCCTTGAGTTACGGAGCCGGAGCTGGAGGAAAGGCCGATCGTGTAATCGCTGACGTTAATCGTGGCGGTGTTAAACCTCGTGTTGTCAAACGCCGAAGTTGCAGTTAGTGTCACCGGTCCGGGCGGGTTGGCGGGGTCGGTAGAGGCCGGGGCGTTGAACGTGACCGGGTTCGCCGTTGCATTGTTCAGGGTCCCGCACGCCGGACTGCACGGGTTCCCCCCCTGCGTCAGCGTGAAAGTGACACCCAAATTGGCCGCGCCGACTTCAGATAACGAGGCTGTGAAGTTGGCGGATTGACCCGCCTCGACCGGTGCTGTCCCACCGTTTTGGCTTACGACGATGCCGACCGGGAACTGCTTTACTGGGAATGGCTGTCCCACTATGAAGAGCGTCCCGGTCCTCGAGGTCGCAGAGGCGCCGGCATTCGTAAAGTTCGAAACGCCAAAGGTTCCGCTTCCGGGTCCTGTCGCCCCTCCCGATATGTTCAGAAATGAAGGGGAATCGGTTGACGTTGTCCACGTGCAGGTGCTCGGCACGGTCACACTGAACGTGTTGTCTGTCACGTTGGAGGCGTCCGCGAACACACCACCCGACAATACCGATTGATCGGGAACGCTGACGGAGCCGGTACACACCGTAAGGGTGAAGGGCTGCGTGGCATCCGGCGAAACGCCGTTCGTCGCCGTAAAGGTGAAGTTGGTTGTGCTGGCGGCATTCGGCGGAGTTCCCGCCAGCGTGCCTGTTCCGTCATGGTTGTCCGCAAAAGCGACCGTGCCAGGCAGAGTGGCCCCGCCGTCGCTAATCGAGGGCGTCGGCGTCCCGGTGGTCGTTACGGTGAACGAACTGGCGGTATTTGCCAAGAACGTAATGCTATTCGGACTGGTGATAGTTGGAGCCGTATTGGCCTGCGGGGTGATCTGGCTGACGAACGCGCTGGTGCAGGCGCCCGCGCAGCTCGACTGGAACGCGTGGCTGGTGGGAAAGTCGGTGGATGATGTTTGGCCCGCGACGTAGATGTTGCCTTTCGCGTCCAGTGCGATACTGGTGCCGGTTTCAGTGGCGCTGCCGCCGTGGTATGTCGAGAACTCCAACGCACTGCCGGAAGCATTGAAGCGGGCTACGAAGGCGTCGCTCGACCCACTCAGATGCGGCTGCACGGGCTTCATGGTGGGAAAGTCGGCTGATTCGGTGTAGCCCACCACGTGAGCCTTTCCCGAAGCGTCGACGGCAACCCCCAGGGCTTCGTCGTGGCCAGAGCCGCCGAGGTATGTGGAGTACACAAGAGCATTGCCGGCGGGCGCGAGCTTGGTAAGGAAGGCATTTACAGCGCACTTGCCTGAGGTTGCGTCGAGGCCGCAGCTTTTCTGAAACGGCTTGAGAACCGGGAAGTCGGCCGATTGGGTACTGCCGGTTACGTACGCGCTTCCCTGGGAATCGACCGCGATGCCCGCGGACCGGCTGCCCAGGCTTCCTCCGAGGTAGGTGGAATAGGCCAGGGCGGAGCCATCGGACTTGAGCTTGGCAATGAAGGCTGTGCCGAGGCACGCGCCGGTGGCGCTCGTTGCGTCGAGCGTGCATGATTTCTGGAACGGGCTGATCAGCGGGAAATCTGCGGACGTAGTTTGGCCCGTGATGTAGGCATTTCCGGAAGCATCCAGAGCGATATCGGACGCGGCGTCAGAACCGCTGCCGCCCAGGTACGTGGCGTAGGAGAGCTTCGCTCCCGTCGGATCGAACTTCGCCACAAAGGAGTTTTGCGCGCACGTGCCGCCGCACTTCGTCTGCGCTGCGGCCGCCGTCACCGGGAAATCGACCGAAGAAGTCGTGCCCACGACGTACGCACTGCCCTTCGAGTCGACTGCCAAGCCCGTGGCAGAGTCTTTGCCCGATCCGCCCAGATAGGTCGAATAGACCAGCGCATCGCCCGTGGGTGCGATCTTGGTTAGGAATGCGTCCGCGCATGAGCCCGACTTGTCGACGGCGCACGTGGCTTGATAGGCGTTCTGCACCGGGAAGTCGGTCGAATGCGTGTATCCAGTGACGTAAACGTTGCCCTTGGCGTCGACGGCCAGGCCGGTCGCGGCTTCGTCGGCGCTGCCGCTAAGATAAGTCGTGTACAGCAGGTTGGAGCCAGTAGGATCAATCTTGGCGACGAAAGCGCCGCGGGAAGCCGTACCGTTGCCGAACGTCATCGATTGAGGTGTGGGTGCAGCCGGGAAATCGCCGGGAGCGGTGAAGCCAGCCACGTAGGCGTTGCCGACCGAGTCCACGACGATCTTGTTGAGAGTATTTTTCTCGCTGCCCCCCAGGAAGCTTGAATAGGTCAGAACCGGGTCGACGACGAGTGCTTTGCTATGGTCGTAAGGCCCCACCAAGAAGGATGCTGTGTGGTCTGCGGCGAGAGTCCACCGTCCTTCAATCTGCTGCTTCTCGCCAAGCTTTGTCTCCTGATAGATCCGCGGCGCCAGGAGGCTGACATCTCCATTGCCGCGGTGCAGAATCAGATTGCCTTGGGCGTCAACCGTGAGTTTGAGTGCCCCTTCGACGGCGAGCCGGATCGCGCCGGGGTCAGCCCCAGGCCCCACGATGAAGTCGTACTCCAGTTGCCGGTGATTTCCGTAGTAGACCAGATTGATGCCGGGATAAATGTTCTCGTAGGCGATCTTGCGGAACGTCGGAACGCCAGTATGCCACTGGTTCGGATCCTTGCCCAGGAAGTAGTTGCTGGTGCCGGGGAACTGGTCCACTCCGCTGACCTTGGCGCGAGCCTTGGCACCCGCAAGCTGCATGTGCAGTACTACGGGCTGCGTCTTCGAGTCGCCAGAAAAAGCGAGGACAGCCTCGTTGGACGTCAGAAAGAAATTGTAGCCATTGCCGCGCGACAAGAAACGGACGCGGCTGTCCGTCTGACCTTGATTCGCCTCGAAGTTCAGCGGCAGGTCCCCATAAGCTTGGGCGATGCGGACCTCGAATGCGTCGCTGCCTGACGAGGAGGCATGCGGTCCGTTGGCGGCGTTCAGTACCGTTGGCACTCCAGAAATGGCGGCGAAAAAGACACAACTCAAAAGGATCTTAGCGTTGGCGAAGGAGCGCATATGGGTCATCCTTGGGGAAGGGAAATACAGCTCAGAACAATAGAAACGCGCCACTTACAGAGGCATCACTGATACCACTCGAAGCTTCAGACTGTCAACAGCAAAATCATCGCTGGACGCGGTTGTAGACAAAGGGGTTTGCCGGTTCTTGTGACATGAATCACATTTGGCTGACGGCAGAAATCCCCTGTCAGCGCGACTTTGGGAAGACACCGCGCCCGCTCACCTTGGAACTTCCCTAGCCCTGTAAATTCTCGATCTGCCAAACGCCGCCCACTTTTTTCAGGGTGATGGTGATCTGGTGGGGTTGCGCTGGCTGAAACTTGCCCCCAACGGTATACGACATCTTCTGCGTACAGCTAATGCTGGCCGAGGCCGCATCTGCCGAAATCGTCGGAGCGCCGCACGGCTCAAACTGCACCCTCATTGCGTGGACGCTGTTGAATAGGCTCTTGAGTTCATTCTGCGCCTTCTTGTTCATGTGAGGCCATACCTTTAGCATTTCGTCGATGGATTCCGTGCCGTAGGCATCGCTGAGTCGATGGAGCGTGTCGTTGATTGCTTCCGCATCGGCGGTCTTGAGGCTTGGCGGCGTGGTCGACTTCGGGGTCACGTGCACGCTCGCGACAGCACTCCTCATCCCGCCAGGTCCGGTTGCCAGCATTTGGTACTGGGCGTCCTTGTCGGGGGTGACCGGCATCGATCCACTCAAAGTTGTGGCAATTCCATCGATCTTGACCTGGGTTGCATTCTTGCTGTCCCAGTTGAGAGTTGCGGACTGGCCAGCCTGAATCGTTTGTGGGGTTACAGTCAAATTAGCGATGGGCATAGGAGCCACTGTGATCATTACCTGCTTAACCACAGTTCCACCGTCGCCCTTGGCAGTGAGGGTGTAGGTTGTGTCCTGAGTAGGGCTCACTTGCCGTAACCCGTTGCCCGGCAAGTTGTTACCGATGCCATTATCAATGCTGATGTCGTTGGCATTGCTGATCTGCCAGGTCAACTGCACCGCTTGTCCCTGGGCAACTTCCGAAGCGCTCGCCCTGAAATCGACCGTCGGGGCGGGATGCGCCGGCGGCGGCTGAGCGGGCTTTACTCGTAGCGTGGCANAGAACCTGCAACGTCTCGCCCTGTTTCACGGACTTGCTCTCAGACCATGGGTAGTAGCCATCCAGGTTCAGTTCGACCAGATGTTGCTTGGGCTCGACTTGCACGCGCAGCATTCCATCCTGCCCCACTGTGCCGCGAGGCTGCTGGTCGACACTGACCTTAGCGCCGGCCTGCGCCCTGATTTCAAGAAAAGTGGGCGCTCCGACGGTTTTGTGGAGCGTGAACACTGGCAGCGCGGCCACTTGATCCTTGTCGATGTGTACCCGTTTCGTGGGAAGCTGATCGTAGCCTTCCTTCTCCACGCGCACATCGTGGTCCCCCACAGACACGCTTAGCTGCAGCTTCTTGCCGTTGGTGACGCGTTTCGGATCGCTGTCGATGAACACGTCGACCGCATCGACATTGGCTTGTATCGACAACGTGCCTGTTGCTGCCGATGGAACCACCACACGAGACAGAGCAAATGAAAGCGGAGCCAGTTGGTTCTTGGCCACGTCCACTGCCTGGGGTGGAAGCTGATCATAGCCTCGCTTCTGAACGCTGACCTGGTGATGGCCTGCCGCCATCGGGACTTTCAATTCGAGCGTGCTGTCGGTCGACCCCCGAAGTTTGCCATCGACATATACATCGACGCCCTCAATGTTGGTATGGACGGACAGAGTGCCGCTCCCGGCGGAAGGCCAGAAGAGAAACACCGCGGCAATCAGAAGAATCAGCCCCACGCCGCCTGCGATTGCCGCAATCATGATTTGCTGCTTGGTAAACGGCCGGACGGTTACGGGCGTGGGCAGTGCCACCGCTGGCGGTTGTGCTGAGGGCTGCGGCCTCGTGACTGGAGCTGTGGGGACGCGCGGCGCGATCGGCGGCTGCGGCCTGGNTCACCGCACCCGTGGGAACTCGCGGCGCTACTGGCGGCGGCTCCACTTCCGGAGGCGCCATGCGATCCCACATCATGGTGGACATGGGCTCGGGGGCTTCCATCTCCTGCGGCGCAGGAGGGACATATACTTCTTGTTCGGGCAGAGGAGGCGGAACATACACCTCCGGTTCCACCGGAGGCTTCGCCTGCGGCAGGCTGCTCGCGGCCTGCAGAAGATCACGGAACCTGTCTGACTTGCGGTACGCCGTGGGTTGCGACTGTAAGAATTCGACCGCTTTCGCCGGGGAGCCTTCGTTCAGGAATTGCTCTCCCTTCGCGATCGCGGCTTCGATCTGACGCAGCAGATCGTCGCGTCGGCGCCGGGCCTCGTCGAGCACGACCCGCAGTTCATCGTCGGGAAAGCGAGAGACGATGGACTCCAGCAGTTCGATGGCGGGGTCGTAGTCCTGCTTCCGTAACAGATCCTGAGCGCGGCGAAGCGAGCCTTCGACCTCCTGTTGCCGGGCTGCTTTCGACTGCTGCTCGCGGGCAAAGCGCAGAAGGTTATCAATCTCGGTGGAGGCGGCGAATCGCAGCTGGCCGGCTTCCAGCACCTGGATCGCCTCGGTGAAGGCACGGCGCTCCAACGCCGAGTTGGCCTGCTGGATGTAATGCGCTTTCGCCTGCTCATCCCGCTCCTGAGCCAGCCGCTCCTGCGCCATTGCGACCAGGGACTCAAGATGAGGATTTCCCGGAGCCTTTTGCAGCGCATCTTCCAACACCTTGAGCGCGCCGACTGCGTTGCCGGCGTTCAGGATTTCGCGCGCTGCGGCGATCCGCTCACGCACGAATTGCTTGGTCTGAGCAACCTGCCTTTGGGTCTCGGCCAGATCTCGAAGCTTGAGCAGGCTGGGTTCGCTGGGGAATTTCCGCAAGCCCTCGGTCACCAGGTTTAGCGCCAATTGGTGATCATCCGTGTTGAGGGCCTGTTCGATCTGACGAGTGAGCTGTTCGAGTTCGCGGCGGCGCTGTTCCTGCTCGCGGGCAGCAGTGAACGCTTGCATCAGCTCGCGCAACTGCGGCGCCTCCGGATCGACCTTTTCTGCTTCTTTCAGAAGGTCAAACGCAGCGGTGTATCGCCGGTTGGAGATCTCGGTGCGAGCCCGTTCCAGAAGACCTTCGACCTGCTTCTGCCGCATGCGGTCTTCGAGTTCCTTCTGGATCATGCGGTACAGCGACTTGACCCGCGTGTCATTGGGCCTGTGAGCTAGGACTTCTTCGATCGCCTGTTTGGCCGTGTCCAGGTTCCCGGCGCGGTGCGCGTTTTCTGCCCGCTGCAGGACTTGCCGCAGATGTTCCGCTTCGGACTTGGCCGCCTGCACCGTGGCTCGAAAATGCTGCAGGCCAGGATTGGTGGAGTCGAGGCTCACCGCCTGTTCGGCAAAACTCAGGGCGGAATCGAAATCTTCCCGGCCGAACGCCTCCTCGGCCTGCGCCCGGAATTGCCGGGCGCGCTCGGCGCTCTGTTCCTTCTCAATCTGCTTGCGAACGGAGCGCAACAGGGTTACGGCGCGCGTCTGCTGCTTGTCGAGCTTCAGCACTTCCAGCAACTCGTCATGCGCCTGCAACAAATCGTTCTGCTGCACCAGGCTCTCCGCCCGCTGCAGGTGAACGTGGATGACCTCCTGTTTGAGCCGGTCCTGCAGTTGGGTCAGGTCCACGGCAAATTCGTCAGCCGAGGAGTAGCGCTGGTCGCGGTCCTTGGCTAGGGATTTCAGCGTGATCGTTTCCAGCTCTGGAGGAAACGAGGACAGGAACTTAGAGAACGGCGGCGGCTGCTCGTTGATGATCTTCATCAGCGTGGCGCCTGTGCTCTCGGCCTCGAACGGCAGCGCTCCCGTCATCATCTGGTACAGAACGACTCCCGTGGAATACACGTCGGTGCGCTGGTCCACCTGCAGCTTGTCGTTCAACTGTTCCAGCGACATGTAGTTCAAACTGCCCATGAACTGGCCGGTGCGGGTGAAGCTGGTGTCGCCAATGCGCGCGATGCCGAAATCGACGATCTTTACGCTGCCATCCTTCAAGACCATGATATTGCCGGGCTTAATATCGCGGTGCACGATACCGCGCTGATGGGCATAGGAGAGACCGTGGCAGGTTTGAATGATGATTTCGATCTTCTGCAGGAGTGAGAGCTGTTGCGGAGACGAGCGCAGGATGCTGTCCAGGCTGGCACCCTCAAGGTATTCCATCGCCAGGTAGGGACTGCCCTCGTGCTCCCCCAGTTCGTAGACCGTCACGATATTAGGGTGCTTGAGGTTGGCGGTGGACTTGGCTTCCCGGTAAAAACGCTGCAGCAGATCGGGGAAGTCGGCATAGCTGATGGTCATCATCTTGATCGCCACCAGCCGGTCGAGGAATGGGTCCTTGGCCCGGTAGACAATGCCCATGCCACCTTTGCCGATGACATCGAGGACTTCGTACTTGCCGATCTTCTTGGGCGCGGTCGCCGCCATGACGAGTAAAGTGTGCCGAGGGGAGGGGGCAACACCAAAAGCTGCAACAACGTTCGGGCGCTCGCTCAGGCGCAGACGGGGCTGGGACCCAACTGTGCCCGAACTGAGGGCGTCTGTTATTCTCCTACGAAGCTCAATTTGGCGCAACCGGCTTTTCGGGAGCCGTACTCCGCGTGCCACCAGTTCGTCGTTCTTTACGCACGACCGCAACTGCGGTAGGATTTAGCGCCTCACCAGTTTTTCATGAAACTCACCACTCAGGCTGCTGGTAAAACCGACGTTGGCCTCGTGCGCAAGAACAACGAGGACAATTTCGGCTATGACAACCGCAATGGAATCTTCGTCGTTTGCGACGGGATGGGCGGCCAGGCGGCTGGAGAAATCGCCAGCAAAATTGCCGTGGACACCGTTCTGGGCTACTTCAACCAGAACGAGAAGGGTGGTGCAGCCGAGGTGCTGGGCCGGGGATTTGCCGAGGTCTCGGAGAGCGCGAATGCCCTGGCCAATGCCATCCAACTGGCCAACAAGGCCATCCGGGAGGCGTCGGCGCGTGATCAGGGAAGTTCTGGGATGGGCTGCACGATCGTTGCTCTGCGGGTTGAGGGTGGGCTCTTTTCCATTGCCCACGTGGGCGACAGCCGCATTTATCTGGTGCGCGGAGGAGCCATTCAGCAGCTGACGACCGACCACTCTTTGGTCATGGAACAGGTGCGGCGCGGGCTGATTACGCTTGAAGAGGCCGAGCACTTTGAGATGCAGAACGTGATTGTGCGGGCGCTCGGCTCAGAAGACAGCGTGGAACCTGACCTTGCCGACCTCAGCCTGCAGCAAGGAGACACGCTGCTGCTTTGCAGCGACGGACTCTCGCGCTACGTCAAAGATGGCGCGATGCTGGAACTGATCGAGAAGGCCACGAGCCTGGAAGCCGCCTGCGACAGCCTGATTGAAGCGGCCAAGAGCGGAGGCAGCGACGACAACATCACCTGCCTTCTGGTGCGCGCCGTCGANGCAAACCTGGAGTGGGCGATTCTTTGGCCGCATCTCCGGTCGCAGCGAGAACTCCCAGCAAAGCTCAACCTAAGCCGCCCGCAACCCTCAGTGCGCTACCGACGACACGCAACCCAGTCCAGAAAACGCGGCCCAGGGATTTCCGCTCGCGAACTGCAGATTGTAGGTGAAAGACTGCTTTTGTCCGTTGATGATGATGTCTTTCCCGTTCGATTGCTCCGTGAATAGCAGCTCGTAGGTGCCGCTTCCCCTTCCGACTGGATGGCCATCAACCATAAAGTGGAAGATTGCCCACGGGCCGGAATAAGGGGCTCCCACGGGAATGTCTTTTGCTGTTGCCAGAATGTCTTCAGGAGCGCCCGTCCAAGTGAAACTCTTTTGCTGGCCCGTGCCGGCAAGCGAATCGGCGCCAATCTTAAGCGAGAGGCCATCGATGTTGGTGCTCACTTGCTTCAACGCGTACGTCACCTTAGGAGTAGTCGAGCCTCCGGGATAAAGAGCGTCGCTCAGCGCCGAGGCGTGGTTGAAGAAGTAGAGAAACTGGGGGGAGATCTTGATGTTCCCCGAATCGTTGGGGAAGTAGGTGGACCCTTGCTTCGTGACGTACTGCGTCAGCTTCGCGCCTAACCCAGACAGCGCGCCAGTGCCCGGCGCAAGAAGCGAATTCAGCTGATCGATAGGGAGATCGGGCCCCTTCGGGTTGAACGGGAAATTGCGTTCCGCGGCTTCGAGCTGGCCGCAGAACGACCTGCCGCCAGCGTTGAGAGGAGCTTTGCCTGATCCGCCGGCAGCGATCTCTGCATCCCCGATAGGCTCTTTCAACAGGCGGTCCAGCGAATCGGGGATGTGATATTTCTCGTCCACCTTGTTGCCTGCAAGAGTGTCAGCCGCAGTCTTAGCCGCTTCGCCGGACTTGATGGCCGCGCTCGGATCGGGCGTGCCCGTACTCTTGGCCAGCGCGCTAAGGTCCTCACGCAGCTTGGAGAGAGCCTCCATATACGGCGCGTTGCCGCCACCTTTGTACTCCTTCGGAAACCCTTTGTCCGGCCCAGGTGGCACGACGGCCTGCACCGGCGCGAACACGTCTGAGATGTTGGGATCGGCCACCTTCGTGTTATGCGAAATGAACCAGATCAGCTCGAGCAGGGGAGAACTCGCGCTGGTCAAGGTTTCCAGCTTGGACGCCGCCTCGCCAGGACTGCTCTGTGAAACGTGAGCGTGGGAGTGATCCAGGAAATCGTGCCACTGCTGGATGAATTCAGTTTCGTAGCGGTCCTGCAACTTTTGCCGCAGCGATGTCGGGTCCAGTTCTGCAACAATGGTTTTCCCGAGCACCCACTCCTCGCTCATCTGATTGCCCGGCTGGCTGAGAGCGGTCTCGATCGCGTCGAAGCCCTCTTTGGTGAATGCTGCCTTGATCAAGTCTGGCTGCACCTCGACCACACCGACGGAGTTGGGGAACACGCTTCGGAAGTGGAGATCCGAGTTGGTTGCCGTGTGCGCTTTTTCGAGCAGCGGGAAGTAATACCGCTCAATGCCGGTGAATCCCTGCAAGTAACCGCGGGCGCGATCGACCGCCAGCGGATCGGCTTTCAGGGAATAGGGGTCGTCAAACGCCAGTTCCGTGCTGTAAAAATCGAACTGGTTTCGCACCAACTGAGAAACCGTATCGTCGGGCGCGGTGGTTCGGTTCTCCAGCCAATGCTTCATCAGCACGGGACTCAAGAAGTCTTGCGTGCTGTACTTCCAATAGCCGGCTGTGATCAGAAAGGCGCGCAGGTCGTTGTAGGGAATCTGATAGCTGTCGTTCTCCGCCGGCTTTGCCTTGGAGGCCAGCAGAATATTCCGCAGGCGGTCTTCGGTTTCGCCGAAAAGCAAGTCTCGGAAGTGGTCGAAGTAGATTTGCCGCGCGGGCGAGTAGATTTCCTCGCCGGAATACAGCCACCAGCGCAAATGCAATGGGACGCCGTTGCGGTTGTAGTCGCCGACCGTCTCCAATTGCTCACGCAGGCGATCAAGCCGCTGGAGCGCGTCGACGTTCGGCAACTGGCCTGCCGTCTGCATCGGAGATGGAGGGATCGCGCGCACGTCCTCGGCGGCCTGCCTGACATCGCGCTCGAGAGAAAGATTGCCGATGAAAGAAACCAGGAAGCCGATGGCGAAGATGAGGGCGATGGCTCCCAGCGTGGCGAAAGCCACGCGGCGCAAAAGGCTTACCCGCGAACTGAATCCGCTGGCGCTCAAGGCCACGCGATCTTTCAGGATAACCTCGTTGAAAAGGTGGGAGAGAAAAACCCACTCCGGCACCTTGCGGGAGGAGGGAATGCGCGGCGCCTGCGCCTGCGGGGCGCGCATCCCGGCCGAGCCGAACACCACCNCCACCGTCGCGTTCGGATTAAAGCCGGCGTCTGGAGCGGGCTCCTCGGGAAGCGCGGCGACGTCATCGATCACCGACGGGCGCACACCACAGAAGTAAAACCCGCGCAGAAACGGATTGACCGTGAGCTGGCTGGGACGCGCCAGATCGACCAGGAACTGCACCAGCGGCTTCCGCAGCTTGCGCAGTTCTCTGGGAAATTCGTAAACGCCCGGTGCCTTCTCTGTCTGACCCGTAAGGGCGAGAAGATCGATTCGCTTCTCGGCCAGCGAGTAAAACAATTCATCGAAGGCCTTTGACAAACGCGCGGTTTCTTCCTCGGCATAGACGCCGGTCGCCTGCATCGATCGGACCGGCAGGGTCGCGCCGAGCACCTGCGAAACTTCATCTCTAGTGAGACCGGCTACGTAGTCGAGGAAGAGTGATCCTCCATCTGCGCGCGCGCCGATGCGGTCGGCCCGTGTGAACAGCACATAGATGGGAAAGCTGATGCCTAGCGTCTGCGAGATTTCAATCAGTCGCGCGCCCAGCCTGCGAGCGGTCGAGAGAGTAGCTTCACTGGCTCCGGGCCTGAGGAAGCTTTCGCAATCAACGCAAACGATGGCCGCACGCGCCGCCTGCTGCTTTTTCCCGGCGCTGGCGACGCGGCCTGGTTGCACGAGCTTGATCAGACGTTTCCAGGCATCCGGTTGGGAGAAGATGCCTCCCGCCGCGTCCACGAAAACGGCCTGTCGCGTATACCAGAAGTTGGCGATGCGAGTGGGCAGGACGTTGCTGTCCTGATAGACCTGTCCCGCCAGCAATTCCGGATCCAGGGCGGAATGGATGATGGTCGTGGTCTTTGCTGATCCAGAGTCTCCCATGAGAAAGATCAGCGGCAGATTGCCCAGGCTCGCTCCGCGTCCCAGCGAGGAGCTTTTCAGGCGTCGCACCGCATCGCGAACCAACAAGTCGAGCTCGCCGATCGCGCCGGAGGGTACTTCTGCGCCTCCCTCTTCGGCTTCCTTCTCTTTTCTCCGGCGATAGACCCACCAGAAAGAGAATGCCGTGCCCACCAGGCCGATGAACCACAAACCGCCCCGGAGAATCCAGATGCCGGCGCCGGGCGGGTTCACGATGCTTCCGAGGAACCACACCAGCACCAGGTAAATCAGCAGCACCGCTGCGACGATCAAATAGCCCATACAACTCCCCTCACGTTATCTCGCAGCTGCGTTGGAAAGTGTCGAGGCACCATAAACCAGAAGCAACTTGAATGTTACGAACATCACCAAGGCGACGGCCACGGTGACGATCGAGCCGATGAACAACTTGCGCACCCAGGGGTCCGNCCTGCACCAGGCGCACGGCATCCGCGGGAATCATGCCGCGCGGTGAGAGTGCGGACGAAGTCCCGCGCACGCGGCGAATTTTCTCCTGTGCGGCGGCGATCATGGAACGCAGATCGCCCGCCCCGCCCGCCGCATATCTCCCCTTGAAACCCAGCAACAAGCACAGGCAGTAGACCTCCAGCAGATCGCTGACTTCGTGGGAATCAGGGCGGTTCAGAACTTTTTGCAGTTCCTGGAAAAAAATCTCGCCGGCCAACTGATGCCCGAACATCTCGGCTTGCAAGGGAAGGCGCGGCCAGTCGGCAAAGGCGGGGTTGCGGCTGCTGAGCACCGATTCGTCAAGGAACGCCACCAGCGCGAAGATCACCTGCTTCACATCCTCGGGCGTGTAGCCTCGGCTGCGCGCCTCATGCTCCGCGGCGCGCAAGTGTTTCTTCATGTCGGCCCGGAACGATTCCGCATTGGTCACCGCCTGCCGGTTATAACGCAGGCGCACAACAATCGTGAAAACTTCCTGGAAGGCCAGGGCCAGATTCCAGCCGCGGCGGTCCATGGCCGAACTCGTGCCCCGATAACTAGCCAGCGGCGCGATGTGAGTTGAACTCATAAGTTCTTTATCCCTCGAGAATGACGACCAGTTCCATTTCCGGGGCAGGCAGCTCGCCGGGAACGTATACCCCGAGGCGGCGCGTTTGCATGATGTGCTCCCAGCATGGCCCGCTGCGGTTGACAGAAAAATATTGGCTGTCGACCTTGGCCGCGACCGCCGACGGCGGAACCTGAATATGCGTCAGCGTCAAACCGGGCAAAGCTCGCTTCACCAGATCCGGGACAAACTTGGCGGAGCAGACCTTCACGTATTGCGGAGTTCGCGAGATCAGATCGGCCTCGCCGATGGGCGAGCGTATGCCCAGAATCCAGCGGGCCCGGCCGAGGCAGCGCTGGTCGACGATGTCCGCTTCGTAAAAATAGCGCGCCAGCGAAGACCGCAGCGGAATCGTGATCGCCTGCGCCGGCATAACGATTTCGAGAAGGCGGCGGATATGCTCGTCGAGCGCGTCAAAGCAGCGATCCAGATGGTCATGATCGTAGGCAGGCAGGGTGCGGGGATGGGTGTCGAGTCCAAACGTGCACAAAGCGCCCGCCAAACGCGACATTTCCCGGAACAATTCCTCCGGGTGGCCGTGCTTCGAGAGCAGGACGTGGCGCAACGGCGTGAGACTGGAATTGATGGCGTGCAGAAACCAGAACTGTGAAACCTGGCGCGCCGAGAGCCCGGTTTGGAATTTTCCTTTAGCCTGGCTCTGCTCCTGCGACACCATCGTGCTTTTTTCTTCGAGGATTTCCACCAGACGAGTCAGCAAACTCATCAGTCGACGGCTGGCAGTCACGTTCAGGCAGGGAGGAATGAACGCTGGATCCGCGATGAAGTGGCCGGCGCCGTCGCGCATCACCCGCGCCAACGGCATCGTGAAAAAATTGTCGGCGGTTTCCGATTCCAGAAGGAGCCGAATATTCTTGCGGCCCAAAGGAATCGGTTTCTCGTCGCGGCCGGTGTTTTCGTCGTGCAGAGTCGCAACCTGACGAGTGTAGCGGCTGACCCCATCGGGCACGACATCCAGTTGACAGTTCTTGCCGTCCGGCATCCAGCGCGGCACTGCCAACGAAATCGTCAGGTGGTCCGCCGTGGGAGAAAATAAGTCCGTGAAAGTTCGCGCCTGGGGCAACGGATCGCACTCCGGCATATCAAAGGTGAGTCCGTCTTGAAAGATTCCGCGGGCGTGGCGGACGGAAAGGATCCCATTCTGCAAGGCGTCGGGGTCGACCTCGCAGGCGGCAAAACCGTAACTCTCATTCCATAAGCTCGATGCGGCAAAGTGAAGAGAATCCTCAAAATAGCGATTCTGCGCCTGGAAATGGTGCGGGGCGAGATACATCCCCTCCGACCACACGATTTTGGAGAGCAACTTCATGTTTGCTCACCGGCAATCACCCGCGCGGATGCGCCGCCGACAACCTCGCCGCGCATTCCCGTCGGCTTAACAAGAAGGCGGGCAAGGGAAAACCGCAACCTGGAGCAACCTGCCGGAGGGGACAAGATTGTGCAGCTTCTCCCGGCATGCTGCTGCCCGGGAGCCATCCTGGGCAAGAGAATACCGCAGTTGTGCAAAAGAATGCTTTCCGTGTCAACCCAATACCTGCCATCGCGCCTTCTGAGTTGCTGAGCCAGCACACTCTGCCGCCGCTGTGGTAGGCCGCCTAATTGCAGCGTCGATGCTAGGCGTTGGTGTCTCTGCTGTCAAGAGAAGTCCAGGCCAGCCTCCGTGTGGCGCTCTCGCACCCGTTTCATGGCGGTCGGTGCTATGCTTATGCCGTACGGGCGTATTCTCCCCCCGCGATCGGCTATTCTCATTCGACGCCAGTATTCCTGATCCTCGCAGGACAGCGGAAGCGGGTTGAGTACATGAAGCTCTCGGAAAAATACGAACTCGCGGAGCTGCTGAGCAGCGGCCGGGTAAGCACCTTCCTGGCGCGGGAACGCGCTACCCAGGAACAAGTCCTGGTACACACATTTGAATGCGATGGGCCGAATCCGCCTACCAGCACGGCCGCCATCCTGACACGATTTGTTTCGTTGGCTCCGAATCCGCCTGGAGTGGTGCTCAAGGCTGGATTCGATGAAGTGAGCTCGTCCGCATACCTAGTCACGAAAATGCCCGATCAGTCGGTTTTGCAGGAGTGGATTCGAGCTTATCGATCCTTCACAACTGCTGCAGGCGGCGGTATTTCGTCTACTGCGAGTGCGACGTCGCAGATCGGTGCGGGCGAACTGGAGGAGCGTATCTCCCAGGCTGGCCGCCCGAAGGGCCCCGTGCCTGCGGAATTCCAGCCCGCGCCTACAGCGACGGAACCATTCGCCCGGCCGGAGCCGACCCCACCTGCCAGCCAATCGCCAGGGGAGTTCACGCGGCTTTTCCGGGAACTGGGATCGTTCCCTTCTGCGCCCGCGCGAACCGCGCCGGGAAGTGCGCCGGATGCCGTCCCCAGCGGGCCGGTTATGGTGCCGCCCGTGTCCTCCCCCCTAACTTCCGCGGCGGACCGCGAGCCCGGCGAGATCACTAAGTTGTTCTCGGCGGCCAAGAAAAAGACTGACTTCGGCAGTCTCGCATCGGCGACCGACGCCGGGGTGCCTGAAGCGAAAGAACCCGGGGAGTTTACGAGGCAATTCCAAGCAGTGTCGGAGCAGTTTCGAGGTGCCGAGGCCAAGCCCGGCCCGGTGAGGGAAGAGATCCCGCCCAAACCCGCATCACCGTTTTCCACCAACATCTTCGGACCGAGCACACCGCCGTCCGCAGGCGCCAGTGATTTTGACCACGCGGTGGAGGAGCGGGTTGAAGAGCGAAAGAGCGCAGGAGAATTCACCAAGTTTTTCCGCGGGCCTTTCGATCAGCCCAGCGCTCCCAGCAAGCCAATTGTGGTTCCCGACGAGCCTCCCATGAGAGCACCAAGGGAGCAGGTCGGGGACTTCACCAGACTGTTTGGAAAGGGGCCAGGGGTTGAGGCCGAACCGCCGTCGTTTGCGACGCCGCAGCCGGAACCGCCCAGGCCCCCGGGATCATTCACGCAGCTGTTTGGCCCCGATTCCTTGAAGGGCGCGGGGTCAGGACCTGCGACTCCAGATGCAAATGCTTCCGGTCTGATTGCAGCTCCGCCGAGCGNCGAAGCCTGCAACTGCGCCTCCGGCCCCCACAGTCCAGCCACCGAGCCCTATTGTTCCACCGTCTCCGCCCATCCCGATGCCGCAGTTCACGCCTCCGGTCATTCCGCCGGTCGTCTCGCCGGTGATCCCGATGGTGACACCGGCTGCGGTCGCGCCCTCTGTTGTGAGTCGGGCTGAAGCTGCGGCAATCGACGTGTCTCGAGCACCCGGTGGCGATGCAGTTCCTCCAGAACCGAGAGCGCCGAGCGAATTCACGATGTTCATTACGCGCAAGGATCTGGAAGCGGCTCAACCTCCAGAGCCTTCTGAAGAACCGGTCAGCGCGGCAGTGGGGGGTGGATTTGCGCCTAAAGTGCCGAAACTTGCGGTCGCGCCGTTGCCCGTTCCCAAGCTTCCCCCTGTCCCGAAGCCCAAGCTTCAGGTACCCAAAGTGCCCGGCGCAGGGGCAGCTCCGCCCACGTCTTTTTGGCCGCTGATCACGGTGTTCACCGGGCTGCTGGCTATTGGAGCGATGTTGGTGATGTACTTCCTGCTGCGCCACTAGCGTAGCGTTGGATGCTTCTCCTCTGACCGGGTGCCGATTTTCGAGGAAAGAAGCAGACCTCACGAAGCCTGCGGGAGCAGGATCAGCAGCTCCAGTTGCGGCTTGGGAAGGTCTTCCGGCACATAGGCGGCGAAGTTTCGCGCGCGGCGCACGGCTTCCCACGCCGGTCCTGCCTGATTCAAGCTGAAATACTGATACTTCAGCTTTACCGGAATCGCGCTCGGCGGATTCGACAAGTGTTTGAGCTCAACTCCCGGCAAAGCCTGTTTCACGAGATGCTCAATATGAGTAGCGGAACAGACTTTTACGAGCTGTGGCACTCTCTGGATGATGAACTCTTCGCTGGCCTCGGCGTTCACCGCTAAATACATTCGCGTGTCGCCGAGATACTTCTCCTCGGCCAGCGCCGTCGCGTAGATCGAGGGCTGCGTCAGCTTGAGCGGCAGCGACACCAGATTCGTGGGTACGACGGTCTGCAGCAGTGAACGCAGTTTCTCGTCAAGATCGGAAAGAACCGGCCCGAGATTGTCGTGGTCGTAGAGGGGAAGATCCTTCGGCCGCAGCTTGGGCGAAAAGGTGGTGAGCGAGCCTGCCAACGCAACCATGGCCGAGTACAGCTCTTCCGGATGAGCCTGCTTCGCTTCGAACAAGTGGCTGAACACGGGGAAGCTGGAATTCACGGTGTAGAGCAGCCAGAAGTTGGCGATGTCGGCGGCCGTGAAATCGGCCAGGCTTTGATTTTTCTGCCGGCGTGTGCCCGACAATTGGCTGCTGCGGGCCGCCAGGACTTCAATCATGCCGCGCAGCAGTCCCTGGGCGTATTCGCTGGTTCGAATGTCGAGCAGCGGCGGAATGAAGCGGGGATTGAGCTGGAAGGTGTCTCCTTCGGCCTTCTCCACATTCGCGATCCGCAGCGCCGAATTACCCTCGCGGTTTTCACCCTCCACCATGAAGCGCAAGTTCTTGCGCGCCACCTGCACGGGCTTTTCCACGCCGCCCGTGTTCTCATCGCGGAACGACATGACCTCCGCCACGTAGCGCGCACTGATGTCGCGCTGGCCAGTGGCGACGTTCAAACCGCGCTGGCGATAATCTGGCACGGTGAGATAAACATCGATACTCTTGACCCCTGGCTCGAAAGCCTCTGCCAAAGACTTGGAGGCGGGGACGGGATCCGCATCGGGCACATCGAAAAGAAGTCCGTCGGGAAAAATTCCCGAAGCGCGGGAAATGGCGAAGTCCCCGGTGGCCAGCTTCTGCTGGTCGATGACCAGCTCGCTGAATCCCCAGGCACAAAACTTCAGAGCCTGCAGGCGGAACTGCAGCGTGTCCTCAAGAAAGCGATCCTGCACCTGCAGATGCTGCGGCGTCAGAAACGTTCCCTTGCTCCAGATGACCGGTTGCAGTCGCTTCATAACGCTTCCAACGGATGCTCACTCTAACAATACTTGCACGCAGAAGCAAAGGTCAAAAGCAAACGCCTTGGCCCGCGCGATTTGCTAGAATGCCGGGCAGTTGTTTTGCAGGAGGCGTTACCAATGCCGATGCAGGTCTGTATGGGGGCGATGATGATGTGCACCTTCGGCATGGCGCCAAGTTCCCTCGTCGTCCTGCCGACGAACATGACGTTGACCACCGAGATGCCCGACGCCAATATCATGGACAACATCCCGATGGTGAACATCATGCCGTTCGGCATGTGCATATCACCGGCCAACCCGATGGTCGCCGCTGCCACAGCGGCAGCCATGGGCGTGCTCACTCCCATGCCTTGTATCCCAATGACAGTGGCACCCTGGGTCCCTGGGGCTCCCACCGTAATGCTGGCCATGATGCCCACCCTCGACAATACTTCTACCCTGATGTGCATGTGGGGCGGCGTCATCACTTTCGTTGATCCAGGCGAGTTCACGGTGATGGTGCCGTAAGCTGCGCTCGCTCCGGAATTTCCGCTCCTAGTTCAGTTTCGTCCCTTTGCTTCCATCGTCAGCGGTGTCTGGATCCTTCGGGGAATCAGGGCTGCTCGGCGATCCTGCGCTGGGGTCGTTGGTGCTGGCGGGGGAACTACCACTGTTGATGTAGGCAAATGGAGTGCCCGTGATAAACACGCCTGCCGGGCCGATGTCAATTGAGTTGGCTCCCGAACTCAGTGTGATTCCGAGGGGACATTCAATCACCATGCCCATTTCCGCACTGAGATGAATGGTCATGGCGCTCAAAGCGTACCCCATCGTGATCGATTCAGCTTTCCCTTGAGTAACCGAGAGCGACACATTGCCAGTGACGCTCTCGCTCTGGTTGCCGGTCACGGAGAGGGACTTGTTGCCGGTGACGCTCTCGCTCTGATTGCCGGTGACGTTGAGCGACATGTTTCCGTCAATCGCCTCGACATGATTTCCCTGGACGTGGAGGTGTTTGTCGCCCTGAACCTGCTCCTGCTGGTTGGCGGTGACGATCAGATGGCGATTGGCGCCGATGAATTCGCGGGAGTCGTTCTCCACCCGCAGATCCATGTCCTTCTCGGCGTTCATGAAAATCTGCTCGCTGCCCATCTTGTCTTCAAAGCGCAGTTCGTTGTAGTTCGCAGTTCCGCCGCCTTTCGAGCTGCGGGACTTGAACGTGCTTCGCGTCTGATAATCGGGCAGGGTATAGGGTGGCATCTGCTCCGCGTTATAGACGCGCCCGGTGATGATCGGTCGGTCGGGATCGCCTTCGAGAAAACTGACGATGACTTCCTGGCCGATGCGCGGAATCCAGATCGATCCCCACTCCGCTCCGGCCCAGGGCTGGGAGGTGCGGATCCAGCAGGAGCTGTTTTCGTTCTTCTGCCCCAAACGGTCCCAATAGAACTGCACAATGACACGGCCGTATTTGTCGACCCATATCTCTTCCCCCGACTTACCCACGACCACGGCAGTCTGAGGGCCCTGGACAAAAGGTTTCGGTGTTACTCGCGGAGGGTGATAGGGGACCGACGAAGGAATGCAGGTGAACTTGTTCGAATAGGTCTCCTCGCCTTCGTCCCCGCCTGACGTGTAGGTATCGCCTTCGGACGCGAAGTGCTGGATTCCCGTGATCACATACGTCTGGTTCTGATCACCTCGGTAGTGGTTTTGCAGTTCAAAGGAATAACCGGGAACCACTCCGCGGTAGTTACTCCCACCGTCCACCAGCATGTAGCTCGCCTCTTCTTCCTGCATACGCAGCTTGGCGACGCTGTCTCCTTCGTCTTTGGTGGTGTGGATGCCCGGGTAATCGAAGAGCTCCAGATCCTGGCTGGCTCCCAGGGTCACAACCGTAGGATCGTTCGCCAGCAGGCTGGTGGAAGGCGTGGTGAAATTGTAATCCGTGACCGTGTATTTGCCCGTGCGCATCTCCTGACGGACATTCCATTCGTTGATCGCTTCCATGTCGTCGATGCCCTTCACCACCGTGTCATAGCTGAGCGGGGACCCAGGACACTCCGGCAGGGCGCTGGACTGGTCCGACAACACCATGGTGTGTTTTCCTTGGGTCGAATGGTCAAAGTAGTAAAAGATGCCGTATTGCTCCATCAGCCGGGAGACGAAGTTGAACGAGGTTTCGCGGTATTGCACGCAATACTCAAGCTTCGGATAGCTGCCTTTCAAGTTGTTGCGGAAATCTTTGACGCTGAAAAGGTTCAAGACCTGCGTGATGACATCGGGCGGCGCCAGGTTTTGGAAGATGCGGCAATCGGACTGCAAAGTGAGAAACCACAGCCACGGCACCACCTCGGCGCGGTAATGCGTGAAATAGCGGTCATCGGTGTCGCCCTGCGTGAAGCGGCTCACGTATCCGTTGATGTAGCGCGTGCTGCCATCGGGACGCTGGATGGTGATGCTGACCTTTTTTCCCACAACGTCTTCGAAGGAGATGGAGTCGTTCTCGTGGGCCAGCAAGTCGAGCGTGTAGTTAAACAGGCGCGAGATTCCTTCCTGTCCGGTGAGCTCCTGTAACAGAAGCACATCTTTGCCCAGGGGCGTGTCGATCTGCAGCAGCCGATGTTCTTGCGAGTATTGGTCTGACACGAGGTTATCCTTCCTCAAAGCGCCGCAAACCGGGGCAGAGCATAGTGCGCGGCGCTAGCACGCGGCGGGCTTGCCATTCCCCTGACGGGGCAACGTCTTACTGATAGACGAAAGCTCCATCGGCTCCGATGGTGATGTGGATACGCTCCAGGGGTTGGCCCTCGGCCATGCGCCCCAACAACTGCCGCGAAATTTCCGGCAACAGGGTGTTGGTCAGGATGTTATCCACGTTGCGCGCGCCGCTTTCCACTTCCGTACAGCGTTTGGCGACCTCGTCCACCAGTGCGTTGTCGTAGGTCAGATCGATCTTGTGGTTTTCCTCGATCCGCCGCTGAATCTTGCGCAGCTTCAAATTGATGATCTGCTTCATGCTCTCATCGCGAATTGGCAGGAAGGGAACTATCACCATCCGGCCCAGGAACGCAGGCTTGAAGAGTTTGTTCAGCTCGGGCTTGAGCGCTTTCACCAAACCGTCGGGACTGGGCGTCGTCTCGGGATCGGCGCACAGTTTGGCCATCGTGTCCGTGCCCGCATTCGTAGTCAGAATGATGATGGTGTTCTTAAAGTCGATCTCGCGGCCTTCGCCATCTTCCATGTTCCCTTTGTCGAACACCTGGTAGAAGAGCTCCAGCACATCGGGATGCGCCTTCTCGACTTCATCGAGCAATACCACCGAGTACGGCCGCCGCCGCACGGCCTCGGTGAGGACGCCGCCTTCGCCGTAGCCGACATAGCCGGGAGGAGAACCTTTCAACGTCGAAACGGTATGTGCTTCCTGAAACTCTGACATATTGATAGTGATCAGATTGTGTTCGCCACCGTAGAGAAGATCCGAGAGCGCCAGCGCGGTTTCGGTCTTGCCCACGCCGCTGGGGCCGACGAGCATGAAGACGCCGATCGGCTTGTTGGGATCGTCCAGCCGGGCGCGGGCCGTGGAAATTCTCTGGCTGATAACTTCCAGCGCGTGCATCTGCCCGATGATTCTCTGTCCGAGCAGTGACGGCAGGGAAAGCACCGTCGAAATCTCGTCTTTCATCATTTTGCCGACCGGGATTCCGGTCCACGCCGAGATGACCTCGCCGACGATCTGGCCGTCGACGGCGACCCGAATCATCGGTGTCTCGCCTTGCAGAGCGGCCAGTTCGGCCTCGGCCGTGGCGAGCTCTGTCCGCAGGGTGCCAACGTCGACCGGAGCTGGAGCCTCGGCAACAGCGGTAGCCGTCGTGGTTGCGGCCTCAGGTGCGGCCGCGCCATCACCGCCGCTCGACGTCGTGTCGGCTGCTACTCCATGCGTGGCGCCCCCGTCTCCTTTGGGCGCGCCCTGGGACGAAATCGCTCCCTCGATCTGAGTGCGCAGATCACGAATGCGCATTACCAGATCGCGCTCCTTCTCGAAACGCGAGCGCAAGGTCGCCAGGCGAGATTCGACTTCTGCTCTCTTGGCGGCGATTTCGTCCAGACGCTCGCGATGGTCAGCGCCGACCGCCGACTCCCGTTCCAGAATGCGTTGCTGAACGCCAAAGTCGTCGATCTGCCGCACACAGTCTTCAATGGCCGGCGGTGTTGCACTCTGCCCGAGAGCGAGTCGCGCACAAGCCGTGTCGAGAACACTGACAGCCTTGTCGGGTAGCTGGCGTCCTGCTAGATAGCGGTGCGAGAGATGCACAGCGGCATTCAACCCCTCATCCATAATTCGGACTTTGTGGTGCTTCTCGAGGGATGGCAAAACGCCACGCAGCATGGTCATGCACTGCGTCTCGAGCGGTTCCTCCACCTTGACGACCTGGAAGCGCCGCGCCAACGCCGGATCCTTCTCGAAGTATTTCTTGTACTCAGACCACGTAGTGGCCGCGATGGTCCGCAGTTCTCCGCGGGCCAGGGCTGGTTTTAGCAGATTGGCAGCATCTCCCTGACCCGCCTGCCCGCCGGCGCCGATCATGGTGTGGGCTTCGTCGATGAACAGGATGATCGGAATCGGGGAGGCTTTGACTTCTTCAATCAGGCCCTTCAGCCGATTTTCGAACTCGCCCTTGATTCCGGCTCCGGCTTGTAGCAACGCCAGATCCAGAGTTCGTATGATGACGTTGCGCAGCGGCGGAGGCACATCGCCCTGGGCCACGCGCATGGCAAATCCTTCGACGACTGCGGTCTTGCCCACGCCCGCCTCGCCCGTCAGGATCGGGTTGTTTTGCCGCCGCCGCATGAGAATATCGACCACTTGTCGAATCTCAAAATCGCGGCCCAACACGGGGTCGACCTTGCCAGTCTTGGCTTTCTCGGTCAGGTTGATAGTGAACTGGTCGAGGTTTGGAGTCTTGCCGCCCGGTCGCGGCATCCCGGCAGGTGCGCCGGGGCCGGCAGCCGTGGCCGCCGCGGTTTGAGACTCTTCGATGGAACTTCCCACGATGGCGGCAAAGTCCTTGCGCAGCGCTTCTGCCTGCACCTTTTGAAACTCACGGCTTACTTCGCGCATGAGCCGGGCGAGTTCGTCATTGGTCGCCAAAGCGAGAATTGCGAATCCCGTCCTCACCTGCCCGGCGTTGTAATCGATTGAGCCGATGGTCCACGCCTCGCTCAACATCTTGACCAAGGTCGGGCTCAGGGCCGGCGTGCGCGCATTGCCTGATTTCAGTTTATCGAGCGACCGCGCCAACTCCCCTGTGAATCGGGACGTGTCAACGCCAAAATGTCGGAGGATCGTCGTCACATCGTTATCGGTTGAATCCAGCGCCTTGGTCAGGAAGTGTTCGACTTCAATGTCGTAGTGGGTGCGGGCGAGGCAGAGCCCAGCCGCCGCTTCCAGCGCGCCNCCTCGTAGAATCGTTCAGTTTGGTAATCAAAGCTTTCAGGTTCATGGTCGTTCCCCTCCCGCCTTATCCAACGCGAGTACAGTATCATCCGGATCCCTTCCCAAGGGCACCGATTTCATCCACGACACCCAACCCAATTGCGGGCCGGACGCTTCGTCCGCTCCCAGTTCACACGCGGGCACCTGCTCCCGTTCCAGGGTCAACTTTACTTCAAAGTCCAATTCATCATTGGAGAAGAGGCGCACCCAGGCGCGCAGCGGATCCCAGCAGCGGCCGGTGGGCAGAAAATCCAGATATCGTTCGAGACTCAGCGGCCCGAGCACAACGCGCACCTTCGATTGCTGGTTCCAGACGGCATCCCCCACCACCGCGCCGAATCCCAGCTGCTCGCTGTCGCGCGTGCTGTCGGCCAGGCGACACTGTGTATCACTGTCCAGGGTGTACCAGCCGCCGGCAAACTGCTCGATCTCGACCGGAACCTCAAAGTAATCGGCGAGAATCTGTCGCAATGCTTGCGCCGAGCGCGGATGCTGCGCCAGAAGTCCAGCGTAGTAAATCAGTGTGTCATCCGGAACCGCCTGCCGATCCTGCAGGCCGTCTGTGCCCAAGCCCACCAGACTGAGGAGCTCGCGGGAGAATCGGATCCCCTCCTCCGGGTCACCGGCGACGTCGAAGCGATACTTTCGCCAGGCCCGGTAGAAGAGGGAGATCATCCGGTGGTTGAAAATATCGAGGAAGTCGCGCAGCGTCGTGTCGGAAGCGCGCAGCCTCTCGATGACCAGCGAAGTGTAAGGGTTGGGAAGTACACCCTCGGGCCCGGTCATGCCCATGAAGTTCACGGTCATGCGCATCGGCCCGTCCTCGGGCCCTTCCATCGCCTGGATTTGGCTCGCCGGAAAGGCCAGGGAAGCGTGCGCCCCGAAACGCGCTACTTCGGTGGCCGGGTGCGAGAATTTCCCGACTGGCGTGCGCTCGGGAAGGAGTTTCTCCAGCAGCCGCACCGCCTGGAAGAACTCGAANGCGGAAAGGTTCCTGGCGCAGTTTCGCGCCCACCTTGGAGGTCGCTAGATCAGAATGGATCGTCCGGCTCTCGGTGGCCATTCTCCCAACGCCTCCTTTCGCTGGCGGCTGCGCGCCACTAATTGGCTGAAGCTGTTCATGGATACGTATAGCCCTAAGAATTTCTCCAGCACGCTGGCAAACAGGTAGACTCCGCCGCCGCTGAACTGCTCCTCGTCGAACTCCATCTCCACACGAGTGCCGCGGGCAAAGCTGATTCCGTGTTCTGAGACGACGCGAGCGAAATGCCGCCGGCCGTCCACTTTGGCGATGCCGCTGATTTGTTTCCTGATATCGGGCGAGTCGGAAAAATCGTACAACTCGAGAATCTTCTGCAACGCATCCTTGCCCTCATCGGCCAGCGACAAATAATTGAGGGAGAGATGCGAAATCAGACTCCACAGCGTCTTGCCCTCCAGCGGCGGACGCAGCGTGCGGCTGGGCTTGTGCAGGGCCACGATCTTCTTGATCGCGGCGGCGCCAGCCATCTCAAAATCTCCCGCCTCACTGCCAAAGGGCAATCGGTTGACCAGGTCACGATTGGTGCAGGTGCAGCGCACCGAGACCGTATCGTATTCCAGTTCCACGGGCCGGGCCGAGAGGTCCACTAGAGACAAGAACACGTCAGTCCCTTCATCTCCCTTTCGGACAGAAGGCATGCGGCTGACATACCAGTACGCGGGACTGGCGTCCTGCTCGACGTGCCGTTGGGAATAGAGAGGATGGTAGGTCACGGTCTCGTGCGTTTCCGGGTCGGTGCTAAACACCTCATCTACGGAATAGACCTCCATCGTCTGGCGGCGGCGGGCATCGGGAACGATCGGGTACTGGTAGCGCGTCTGGTCCACGAGAATGGGCTCGGCCGTCTGTCCAAACAAGTTGATGATCGGAGCGCACCCCAGACGCAGCGTCTTCGGTTCCACCGCTACCTCGAGGCGCTGATGACGTCCGTCCTGCTCAAACGGCGCGATCAGAAAAAGAAGTTCAGCCTTGGACTTCAGACCCGCCTTTTGCAGCTCCGACAGCCCGCTCAGAGCCACGAAGAAAAACTTATCGGGAAACGCGAAGTACTCCTGCAGCAAGCGGTAGCCGACAAACGAGCGCCGGGGATACGGGAGCACGTCCTCGTCTTCTCCGAAGCCCATCGGGCGTAGACTCTGAGGCGGCAGTTCGCGCACCGGACTTTTGGGGTTCGCGGGATCGCGCACCACGACCCGAAGACAGTTCCTGCACAGCAGCTCGTAAAGCGCATGGATCACCGTGCTCTCGCCATTCAGGTAAAAGGCGAGGGTTTCCAGATCCAGCTTGTCAAATGTGACGTCGGAAAAACACTCGAGCTCCAGGCGCAGCACGGCCGAGGCGTCGGGCGCGCGCAAAACCGGGCTGAGGCGGTCCGGCGTGAGCCAGCGGGCCTGCGATATCTTCACCGGCCATAGCGTGGTGTCGTAGCAGGTGCGGAACTTGCACGGGACCCCCTCCACCGGCCGCGAATAAAGCACCGTTCCTTTCGGAATCTTTAGTCCGCTGGTCATCTTGCCGCGTTCCGGGTCGGTGTGAAACTCCCCGATGGTCATGGAGGGAATGGGCCGCAAGTAGTGGGGATAAAGAATGTTGAGCAGGGCCTCGGTAATCTGAGGAAAATCATCGTCGATGCGCAGGTGAACGCGCGCCGCCAGCAGGGCAAACGCCTCCAGCATGCGCTCGGCGTGGGGGTCTTCGCAGCGGTCCGTTTCCAGCTGCAGACGGGAGGCGATCTTGGGGTACTTGTCGGCGAACTCGGCGCCCATCTGGCGCAGGAAGGTGAGTTCGCTTTCGTAGTAGTTTCTCAGCTCATTGCGCACCGTCTTCCCCCTTGATCTCGTACGCTCCCTTGCCCAGTTCGAGCACCGTGTCGAAGCGGATCGGCTCGGGTGCAGGATCCATGCACAGCAGCCCTTCAATGATGAAGTGGAGAGTGCGATAGCTGCCTTCAATCAGCTCCATCCTGGCCTTAGCGCGTTTGAGCCGGGGTTCAAATGTGGTGATAGAGATTTCCATCTCCCGGACGAGATCGCTGTGATCCTTGGTGGAGAGGACTGATTTGGAGGAGATGTCGGTGAACCCGTAGTGATAGACGGAGCGCACAGTTTCGCGGGCCGAGTCGGGAGCGGGTTCGATGGTGCGTCGCGTGTTGAGCAGCCACTCCAGATCGCGCTTCAGCGCTGCCCGCAGTTCGCGCAGCGACTGCGCCCGCGTCAAAGGCACTTCGGCGCTGTGTTTGGGATCGTTGTCGATCAGCCGGTCAAGCACGGAAAGCGTGACCGGGCCACTGCCTTCGCGTTTGGGCATGGCTTATTTCGCATCTCCCAGGGCTTGCGATGGGTCGAGCCGGCAGATGCGCNTCGAATAGCTTCTGCTGCTGGGCTTTGTCCGCCTGCAGCTTCGTGCTCGTCTTCATGATGGTGGTCAGCGCGGTGGCCACCATCGCCGGGTCTTCCCAGTCGTCCAGCTTGTGCAACTCGATCGCCGCCGCCAGGTCATCCAGAATCGGTTGTGCGATGTTCGGCTTGCTGATGGACAAGCACATTTCCACCAGCTGCATTTTACGCCGGAAGCGCTCGCGTCCCGAACGTTGCCGGGAGATGGCGCGCTGCATGGTTTCGAAGGCCTTGCGCTCCTGCCCCTCACGTAAAGCTTGCAGTGCCGTCGCGTACTCATCGGTNTACTCATCGGTCGGCTGGCTGGGCCACCTGGTCACGAATCCATTCGTTGGCGCGGCAGGAGTGCTGGCTGCAGCCGCATCCGCAGCCTGTGGCACCGGTGCTTCGACCAAGGTCTTGAGCCAGGCTCGGGTCTCTGAATTGGCCGCCGGCGTATCGTCCATCAGCGTCGCATCAAGCAACTGCGGAATGTCGGTGATCAGCGCCTTCAGTTCCGAGCGAACCGCACGCGCTACGGCTTCGTATTCGCCGCCGAGAGCCTCGCAGGCCTCGACCACGAAGTGCTGCAAATCGAGCCAGGCGCGGCTGCAAGGCAGGGCCATCGCGCCTTCCGCCGCATCGAGCAACTCCTCCCACTTCTGGTCGAGCGCGAGTCGTTTTATGTGCTTGCGCAAATCGGTGGGCGGGGCTTCCAACTGCTTGGGATCCGAACCTTGTACCGCCGCGCGCAACTCGCCCCAGCGCAGCCCACGCAGCATCAAATAAGAGGCGGGACTCTTGGGCTCGCGCCGGCGCAGGAATGCCGCAGCCTCGGCGATTTTCTTGACGGCTTCGAGCCGGTCCGGAGGCTCCGAGGATGTTTCCACCGAAATCAGAACGCCGACACGTACCGGTCCTGCTGCTGCCCCGGCTTCTCCTGCTGCAGCAGCACCTGCAGCCGCAGCCTCGGGAACCACCTCTACCGGGTCCGGTTCCTTCTCGCGTTTCTTTTGCAGGAGGCCGTGAATGACGGCTCGTTCTACCTCCAGCGCCGACTGGAGCGGTCCCCACGCCGGCCCTTCGTCGGTGAACTTCGGGTCGCAGAACTTCTTCAGCTGCGCCAGCGTCTGCAGCGCGCTGTCCAGGTCTTTCTCGGCCTGCGCATAGAACAGCTTGGGGGTTTCATCGAAGGCTTTGTCGAAGAGCTCCGGCTGCAGCTTGCCCTCTTTCACCAGGGCCGCGCGCTTCTTCTTGGCCTCATCCGATTTTGCCTGATCCTCGTACCCGACTTCGCGCGACTGCTGATAGTCCACCAGACTGTAGCCCGCCTTCGCTACCATGGGAACCAGGCGAAGAGGATAGTCAAGCTTCGTCCCGATGAACCCCAGCGGCGCCGCACGCGCCTGCGTATCGCCGTCCTCCAGCTCCGGGTGAACGGTGTCCCAAAACTTCTCCACTAAGCCGTAGCAGACGGCAAGACCCTCCTTGAGCCCCGCAAAACCCCGCTGTTTGAGCAAGGCCTCAGTCAGCCAGGTTGCAATTTGCAGATCTTTCGTCTTTTCGGTGAGGACCGTCGTGGCCAGCTTTATCACCAGCGCGTTGTCGGCAACTTTGCGGTCCTTCTCGGTCATTCCCGGCGGCGGCTGGGCTTCTTCCCGCCGGGCCTCTTTGATCTTGTCGTAAACCGGATCGTAGCGAAGGTTGGCGCCGCTGGGATTGGATCCCTCGATAGGTTTCAGCAGATCATCGGGAAGAGGCATGATCGTTTACGCCGCCACGGCCGCCGGGTTGAACTCCAGGGCCCGCAGTTCAAGGAATGGGATCTCCTCCCCGTCCACCAGCCACATTTTCTGGCCCACGGGAATCTGATCCTCATAGCCCTCGTGATCTTCCCAAACCGTGAGCCGGCCCAGACGCACGGCCTCATCCTGGTGTTTCCACGCCAAGGGTGAGAGCACGGGAAGAAGCACTTCACCAAGTTCGGTACCTTTGAATGACGGACCGGTCCGAACCACGGCCGGAGTCCACAGCAGATCTCGCAGCCGCTTTGGCGGGTTGATTTGAATCGATGCGACGTGCTCGAGGGGCAGCAGGAGGTAGTTGCCCGCGGCAAAGAGCTCGAGTCTGGCTCCGATTCTGGGATCGGCGTCGGAGAACGATTCGAAAGCTTTGCCATTCAGCGATCCCGAACGGACCGGCTCCGCGGCTCCCTCGCGATGCGGAAACTCGCCGCGAGCAAACAAATCCTGGCGCTGTCGCTCGGCATACAGAGCGCTACGGTAAAGCAGCACTCCCAGTTCACTCTCCGGCCCGGCCTGTCCGAGCACTTCGAGCTGCTTATCCGCTCGGTCGTACTCTCCGGCAAAGCACAGCAGCTCAAACAGAAAAGTTCTGCGGCGAGCATCGGTGGGATTGTCCCGTACTTCCGCCGCCAAAGACTTCAGTGCCTCCGACAATCGCCCCGCTCGATAAAGTTCATGTGGATTCATAGCATTCACCGGAAGAAGAGACTTTGCTTCCTGAGGAGGAGGAGCTTCCTGTTTCACGTCCCGACACAGCTAGCTTGTACAAGGGCGCAGAGGCATCCTCACGGACACGCATACGTTGCCCGTGAAGACGCCTCCTTGCCCAATTTCATCCAAAAAGCACGGCTGCGACTTAGGTCGTCTGGACGGCCTTGATGTCGTAAGTCGCCGTGCCAGCGTTTGTCACGCTGCCGCTCGCGGTGTCCTGGGTGAAATACTCGTACTTAATCTGCTCGAAGGCCATGCTCAGGCTCGCCGGCGGCGTGCCCGTGCTTCCTCCACCGGTGCTGAATCCGGTGATGAAGCAATGCGTCATCGTGACCGTCAAATAAGTGTAGGGTGTGCCGCCGCCGCCGGTCTTGCGGCCGGTGAACGTAGCGCTGTCGATGTGCGTTCCCTTAGTCAGGGCCTGCACCATCTTGGGGCTGGCAGAATCCAGCGAAAACGAGCAGCTGAAATCTGACAGCGAAGCCTTTCCGGCTGCCAAGCCCTTGCCTCCAAGCGAGGCCGGGTTGGACATACCATACGACCAACTATCCAGCTCAATGTTGTCGGTCATCCCCTCCGCTTGCGACTCACCCTTTATATCACCACCGCTAACCAGCAGATAGTAATCACTAGGCATTGAAGCTCCTCCTGATCGTTAGGACATTCAAGGATCCTGGGATCCTTGTTACAAGCGCCCCGCAGAAAGCGCAGGGTTTACTTCCGGGCCGAGGCCGGCAGTTCCGCCACCAGCCGCAGCGAGACACTCAGCTCGTCGAGTTGGAAGTGAGGCCGCAGATAGGTCGTGGCGCGGTAAACGCCCGGCTTCCCCTTGACTTCTTCCACATCGACACGAGCCTCGCGCAAGGGATACTTGGCCTTGGTCGCCTGACTGGCCGCATCATCTTGCGTTACATACTGGCTGATCCATCGGTTCAGGAAGCGCCAGCAATCTTCGCGCGACAAAAAGCTGCCAATCTTGTCGCGCATCATAGCCTTCAGATAATGCGCAAACCGGCAGGTCGCCATCATGTAGGGCAACTGCGCCGAGATGCGCGCATTGGCGGTGGCGGCATCGCTGTCGTAGACCTTGGCCTTGTTGCACGACTGGATGCTGAAAAACGCAGCTTTGTCCGTGCCTTTGCAGTGCACCAGTGGCACCAGCCCCTGATCGGCCAGTTCCTTTTCGCGCCGGTCAGTGATGGCGATTTCGGTCGGGCACTTGAGTGCCACGTCGCCCTCGTCAGTGCGGAACGTATGCGAGGGAAGACCATCCACGAGACCGCCACCCTCTACACCGCGGATCGCCACGCACCAGCCGTATTCGGCAAAAGCGTGGGTCATCCGGGCTGCCAGCGCGTAGGCCGCGTTGCCCCACAGATACTTGGAGTGGTCGGTGCCATCGACGGCCTCGTCAAAGTTGAAACCTTCCACCGGCTTGGTGTCTTTACCGTAGGGCAAGCGCATCAGAACCCGTGGGCAGGTCAGGCAGACGTACTTCGAGTCTTCGCTGTCGCGGAAGCCTTTCCACTTGGCATATTCGGTGCTGTCGAAAATCTTGCCGATGTCACGGGGTTGATCGAGAGCCGTGAAGCTCTGCAGATTGAGCAGCTCCGGTGACGCCGCCGAGAGGAACGGAGCATGAGCAGCAGCCGCGACTTGTGAGACCTTCTCCAGCAACTCCAGATCCTCCGGGTGTCTGCCGAACTCGTAATCGCCTACTAATGCTCCAAACGGCTCGCCGCCGAAAATTCCATACTCCTCTTCGTAAACTTTCTTGAACATCGCGCTCTGATCGAACTCGGGAGCCCGCTGCAAATCACGCAGCAACTCCTTCTTCGACGCATTCAGAATGCGGATCTTCAGCTGGGTGCCGGTTTCAGACTGGTCGAGCAGGTACTTGAGGCCCCGCCACGTGCCTTCCAGTTGTTGGAATTGCGCATGGTGCAGGATCTCGTTCAGCTGAATGGAGATGAGGTGGTCGATCTGCGCGACGCGCGCGGTGATCATCTGATCGGCGTCGCGTCCCAGGGCCATCGAGCCTTCTAGGACCTGGGCCACGAACTCCTTGACTAGGTTCTTGCCACGCTCGCGTGCGCTCGTGTCCGCGAACCGTCCCTGCTCCACGATTTGCTCGAGAAGACTTGCTTCTTGTGCTACCGCCGCTGGTGCGCCGGGCGCTTTTTCTAGCTCAGGCATTGGGTCCTCCCTCCTTCTCACCAACCTCACCCTTAAGTCTGTTCAGCTTGTCGGTGTTGCTGACAGCATCGAGCAGCGCTTCATCCAGTTTTTCGTTGGTCTGCAGCGTGCCCTTCAAGTCGTTCAGGCGTGTGCGCAGATCCAGCAGTTCCTTCAGCGGCTTCACCTGCCGCGCCACCTGTTCGGGCTCGAAATCTTCCAGGCTTTTGAAGCGCAGATCTACCTTGATCTGACCTGCGTCGACGTCTTCGCTCAGCTTGTTTTCTACCGCGAATGAAAGGTGCGGTTTCATGCTCTCAAGGACGGAGTCGAAGTTGTCCGGCGTCACTTCAACAAAGCGCCGCTCCTTGAGTTTGGGCAGCGGCTGTTCGGGGATTCCGGTGAAATCTCCGAGGACGCCGACCACGAACGGCAGTTCTTTTACTTCAATGGCGCCGCCAGTCTCCACGTCGTAGGTAATCTGGACGCGCGGAGGGCGCACCCGGTCGAGCTTGTGTTGCGTGCTAGGTTTAGCCATGTTTTCTCCCTTCCTCTGCGATTTTCTGAGGAAATTCCGTGTCGGGCACTCCCCTGAATCCAATTTGCTGGTCGTACCGGGGGGACAATCAGCCGGGGAGCGCTTGAGGTGAAGCCTATTCGGCGTCGCACCTCAGGCAACCCGCCTGACCTCGAAGGTCGAGTGGAGCATTTGTTTATCACATGCCGCACGGCGAGTCAAGAGCCACTGTATCTTTTTCGCCCGCAAGCACTTTCTTGTGTGATTTTGGTTACAAGCGGGCCTCTGGCCTCACCATCAGGATAGTGATCGCAGGTCGCAGAACGTTACAGAATCGCCCCAGATCCCCGGTCCAGGGCCGAATCTAGCGCCTCCCGAAACTCGAAATTTGTACCGCCAGTGCGCTACTTCGCCCATCGCCCAGCCAGCGCGCGCAGCGGTGCTGCAATCGACTGGAACCGCACCAAGCGGACTGCGTCCCTCCCCTTGAGCGAGACTAACGGCATCAATCCCATCTCCAACATTTTCTCGGCCACGTCTTCCGTGAGGAGGGTTTCGCCGCACGGTTTCAACTCCGATTCGCCATCGCGTTCGTAAACGTGCAAAGGCAATCCATCAATGCCCGAAACCATCCCCGGCCTCATGTCCCAGCCGCCCTGACTGAACGACTGTCCCAGCAACAGCGCGCAGGCAAATGCCGGATTGCCCCACAGATAATCCTCATGCGCGGGCGCAGTCGTCATCTCCTCAAAGTCAAACGACTCGATCGAATCGGTTTTCTTTCCGTAGGGGAGGCGCAGCAGAAACCGCGGCAGCGCCAAACCTAAAGAAGTGGCCTCGCTCATTCCCCGCAACGCAGCCCACGCCGCCGAGCCTTCGGCGTCCCTGACCGACTTCCATTCCGCGGGTTCCGGAGGGCCTGCAAAAGCTGCGCAACCCACCAAGTGCGGACTCGCCGCGGCGAAAAAGGGCGCCCCCGCCGCGCTTGCCACCTTACTTAGTCGGCCCAGCAATTCGGCGTCTTTGCGCCCGGGACCGAAGCTGTAGTTGCCCACGATCACTGCCCACGGCTCTGCACCGGGAGTGCCAACGGTCTTCTCCACCAGCAACCGGTGCAGGCCGGTCGAGCGCAAATCCTGAGAGGACGCCAGATCCGCGGCCAATTCTTTCTTCGAGATGTCGATGACGAAGAGCTTGAGCTGCGAATCCGTCTCCAGCCTTCGCACCAGCAGGAACACCGCCCTCCATGCCGCTTCCAGCGCCTGAAAATCCGGATTGTGCAGCAGCGCCCGCATCTGTCCACTGAGAGCGCGGTCAATGACGGCAAGAATCTCCCCCTGCCGCGGGTCCGCCGTCGCCACCAGGTGCGGCTCGGCGGCCCGTCGGGCGAACTCCCGTATCTCGTCCGGAGCACGTCTGCCCTGGTCTTCAGGCGAGCGAGCTTCCGTCTGCTCAACCATTTCGTCGAGCAGGCTGCCCGAGGCTAAGCGCACCACGCTGGGAGCCACGGGCGATGAAGCAGGACTCGGCTGCGGCTTTGTGGGCTGAGTCCCGGGTCTGAGCCCGAGTTCCTCCGCTGCAGTCGCGAACGTCGCCGGATCTTTCAGGCGCGTGCGAATTTCCCGCAGTCTGCCAAACATCTCGACGGCCTCATACAGTCGGTCGGGATGAAAATCATCCAGCTGGGTGAAGCGCAGGCGCAGCGCGCCACTCTCACCGATGGGCAGCTGAATCTCAGGAGCGATCCTGGCGAGGACTTCGTCAAAGTTATCGCGGTCGACGACGAGTGCGCGGCGGTTTGCGATCGTGCGGGGGTCGGATACTTCGCGATTCGCCCGGCCGCTGAAATCGCCAAGCAACGCAATACAAAAAGAAGTTTCTGGAGCTGGAGCCGCCGATTCGGGCTCTTCACCAGCGGTGAGCTTCACGTCGCCAAAGTCAAAACGTTTGGCCATAAGTGCCTCCTCTTCGCGCGGCCCGGTGGACATATCAGATCAAGACATCAAGTGCGAAGAGAGCTTGCCGGGCGCGGGTTCTGCACGGCGGCAGATGAGGATCACACTATGAACCCGAACGCGCAAAAAGTCCACTAGTCTCTGGCGAGACTTCGACCCCCATACTTGATCATAGGGATCATGCAGAGACATCCGCGCACAGAGCTGCGGCCCCTGCAATTCCGGCGTCGGCGCCGTAGTGCGCGATGACCAATGGGATCTCCGTGCAGCGAGGATTCAAACACCATCGGGGAAGTTGGTTCTTAATGTCACGGAAGAACGGACTCAGCATGGCTGCTACTCCGCCGCCCATGACAATGACATCCGGATCGAGCAGATCGACGATGTTGCCCAGCCAGACCGTTAACACTTCGGTTGTTTCCTGGAGAACGTCCTTTGCCACCGCATCGCCCGCCGCATGCGCTTGGCCGACCATCTCACTGGTCACTGCATCTATGTTTCCGTCTGCGAGATCAAGGATTACCGATTGGACCGGCCGTCCGGCGCCAAGCTTTGACTTCGCGCGCACCGCGATCGCCGGTCCAGCCGCGAGAGCTTCGATGCATCCCAGCTTGCCGCAGGCGCAGC
>OCOJ01067008.1_pt1 | contig 49182 bp, 35 predicted proteins | sample 1539251 | NCBI WGS metagenome assembly OCOJ01 (sample SAMN01911457, study PRJEB22624) | soil metagenome | biome: Soil | place: Malaysia | collected 2012-04-30 | depth RA_metagenome m
CATCGCCGTGCTGCCGTTCGCCAACGCCAGCAAAGACCCCGAGATGGACTACCTCGGGGAAGGCCTGTCCGAGGAGATCACGAGCTCCCTTTCCCGGCTTCCCGATCTTCAGGTCATGGCACACAGCACGGTGTTGCGCTACAAGGCGCGGCAGGACGACCCGCAGGGAGTAGGGCGCGACCTGCACGTGGACGCGGTGCTGACGGGGCGAGTGGCGGAGCACGGCAACGAACTCGACGTGGAGACGGAGTTGGTCAACGTTGCGACCGGGGCGCAAGTCTGGGGAGAACAGTACAAGCGCACTATGAATGACGCCGCCCTGCTGCAAGCGGCGATCACAACCGAGGTTGCCAGTCAGCTACGCCTGCGGCTCAGCAGGACTGAACAGGAGAACCTCGCGAAAGTCGGAACCCATGACCCCGAGGCTTATCGGCTTTACCTGAAGGGCATCTACTTCGTGGACAAGTTTGCGCAGGCAGATTACAGGGCAACAATCGAAGACTTTCGTCAGGCTATCCAGCGAGACCCGAACTACGCGGCAGCCTACGCGGGATTGTCCGTCGCATATCTTACTGCCCACATCCTCGGCTTCTTGTCTCCCCAAGAATCGATGCCCGAGGCGAAAGAGGCGGCGAGGAAGGCTTTGGAATTGGACGACTCGCTCGCCGATGCCCATGTCGCGATGGCGTACATCGATTGGGACTACGACTACGATTGGAGCAGTGCCGACAAGGAATTTCGGCGGGGCATCGAACTAGCACCGCGCAACGGGATTGTTTTCTACAACACCGATGTCCACACGAACTACTGTCAGGACTTGGTTACATCGGGACATTTTGAGCAAGGAATCGAGGAGTGCCGACTCGGGCTGGAGCCTCAGCCGCTTTCTTTCTATGCCAATGAGGTCTTAGGGAGGAGTCTCTACTATGCTCGCAGGTACGATGAGGCGGCTAAACAACTCCGCGCAGCGGTTGAAATGGAACCGAACTACTGGTTGTCTCATATGGTGCTGGGGTTAACTCACAAACAGCAGGGCGACCTCTCTGGTGCTCTGCAAGAGCTTCAAAGAGCGGTCAAGCTGGGAAGCGAAATGCCTTGGCCTTTAGCCGAACTAGGCTACTTCTACGCCCAGTCGGGGCACCCAAGCGAGGCTGATCAAGTCCTGAAAGAACTGAGCGAGCTATCGAAACGGCGTTACGTGTCCCCCTATTTCCCAGCGATGGTCTATGTCGGTCTCGGCAGGAAAGAACAAGCCCTCACGTCCTTGGAGAAAGGGTATGCGGATCACAGCATGTTCATCACCCTCATGAAGGTTGATCCTGAGTTCGACCCCCTGCGTNTCCGAACCCCGTTTCGCCGAACTGCTGCGCAAAATGGGTTTGCCGCAGTAGAATTCGCGGTTGGCCTATCTGTTAACCCGAAGTGGGTGCGACTGATGGCAACGCTCTGACAACTCGTCGGGCAGACGGTTTCCCACTACCGCGTCCTCGAAAGGCTCGGGGGCGGCGGGATGGGAGTCGTTTACAAAGCGGAGGACGCGAAGCTCGGCCGCTTTGTCGCTCTCAAGTTCCTGCCCGACGACGTGGCCCGAGACCCGCAGGCTCTCGGCCGCTTCCAGCGGGAAGCCAAGGCCGCGTCGGCGCTGAATCACCCGAACATTTGCACCATCCACGAGATCGATGAGTCCGAGGGGCGTACGTTCATCGCCATGGAACTGCTGGAGGGGCAGACCCTCCGGCACCGGATCGCCGGCAAGCCGCTGGAGATCGAAGCGGTGCTCGACCTCGGCATCCAGATAGCGGATGCCTTGGACGCTGCGCATTCCAAGGGAATCGTCCACCGGGACATCAAGCCCGCGAACATCTTCGTGACGGACAGGGGGCAGGCGAAGATTCTTGACTTCGGGCTGGCCAAAGTCACGCAGAAGCCAGAGAGCGTTGGCATGAGCGCCCCGACCATCGAGTCCGAGGAAGCTCTGACCAGCCCCGGCACGGCGGTCGGCACGATTGCCTACATGTCGCCGGAGCAGGTGCGGGGGAAGGAACTGGACGCCCGCACCGACCTGCTCTCGTTCGGGGCGGTGCTATATGAGATGTGCACGGGCGTGCTGCCGTTCAGGGGCGAAACCTCCGGGGCAATCTTCGATTGCATCCTGAACAAAGCCCCTGCGCCTGCGCTGCGGCTGAATCCCGACCTTCCGCCGAAGCTGGAAGACATCATCAGCCGTGCGCTCGAAAAAGACCGTAACCTGCGTTACCTGCACGCTTCCGACATGCGGGCGGAACTGCAGCGGCTCAAGCGCGACATGGAATCCAGCCGGAAGGTAGCCCCAGAGAGTGTGGCAACGGTCACAGAAGCAGCGGCTACGCCATCAGCGCCCCAGCCCTCGCAGAGCAGCAGTTCGGCGGTCTTCGCCGCCGCGAAGCAACACCGATGGGCTGTCACGTCAGGAGTTCTCGCGCTGTTGATTCTGCTCGGTGCCGCAGGTCTCGGGGTTTACTCCCTATCGCATCGCTCTGCCCCGACACCGTTCCAGAACTTCACCGTCACACAAATTACGAACACGGGCAAAGCCGCAGCAGCTGCGATCTCGCCAGACGGCAGGTACGTGCTCAGTGTAATGGATGACAATGGAATGCAGANGCCTCTGGCTGCGCAATGTGCCCACCGGTAGCGACTCGCAGGTCATCCCGCCCTCGACCTCGCTCTATAGAAGTCTCGCCTTTTCGCCAGACGGCAACTATATCTACTTCATCAGGGACGGAGACCTTTACCGATCTCCCATATTGGGGGGCAATACGCAAATGGTCGTGCGGCACGTCCCTTACGACTTCACATTCTCCCCAGATGGGCAGCGCGTCGCATACGCGCGCTTGCACGACCCAGAGCCCGGCAAGTGGCGCATCCTCGTCGCATCCGTGGACGGCAACAACGAAACGGCTCAATACACCGGATCTCTCGTCTCGGGACCAGCCCTCAGCGCGGCGTCGTCACCGAGGGGCGACGAAGTGGCTTTCTCTTTCAGCAGCCTGACTGGGCAGCAGCTCGGCGCGATTGACATTCTCGATGTCGGCACAGGCAAATGGCATCGCTTCGCTAGCTTCATAGACAAATTACCTTGGGAAATCCGCTGGTCGCCTGATGGCCGTACGCTATTCGCCCGTTACAAGGACTTCGGCGCGCATCCTACAAACGGGCAGATCGGTCTCCTGCGCAGCACAAGTGGCGACATCGAGCCCATCACGCGGGACACAAACACATATACGCGCCTTACCCTTTCCGCCGATGGAAGAACTCTGGCTACCGTTCAAAAGAGAAGTTATATGACCATATCCGTTCTTTCGAAGGCGGGCGGCGGGTTTGGGGAGCCTCGAACGATCCTTTCAGAGTCCAATGCGTTTGTCGACAGCAGCGCGTTGAGTTGGGGCGCTGATGGCAGTCTCTTTTTCAGTAAATTTTTCCGTTTATTCAAACTGGGGGCTGACGGCAGGAGTCAGACTCAACTCATGAGGGATTCCAACACTGCCGTTCTTTACCCCCTCCTTTTGCGGCAGGAACCACCTCGTTCTGACTTTGAAAAATAAAGGCATGGGCTCGTTCAGCGTCTGGCGTATTAACGCGGACGGTTCGAGTCCTCTGAAATTGACAGACGGTAAGTATGACTGCTTTCCAGTCTGCTCCTCGGATCAGAAATGGGTGTACTATATCGACTTTTTGCCAACCCACATCTCCCGTGTGCCGCTGGACGGCTCCGGCAAATCGGAAGCAATCTCTGGTCTGCCCGAAGGCTACAGTTCCTTTTGGGGCCTGAGTATCTCGCCTGACGGCAAGACGGTGGCAGCCGCCGTTAAGAAAGGGCAAGGGCAACTCGAAGAGGGGTTGGAGGGAACAGCGAAGATCGCACTGTTTGAACTCGGATCATCAAGCCCGCCACGGATGCTCGATGCCAGCCACTATTGGAGCCACTCGGGGTGGCTAGACAATTCGTTGCAGTTTACTCCCGACGGGAAGGCCGTGCTGTATGTGGGCCGCGGAAACGGCGTGGACAACATATGGGTGCAGCCGCTGGACGGCTCTGCGGATCATCCGATCACTGATTTCACCTCGGATCAAATCTGGGTATTCGGCCTGTCGCCGGACGGCAAGAGCCTCGCCGTCCTGCGCGGCCACTACGATTCCGACGTTGTCCTGCTGCAAGAGTCCAAGTAGCAGGACGCCCTGACCGGAAAGCCCTCTGGAAAGACGCCGACCCCGACCCCGACATCCCCATCTACAAGCAAGCCAAAGACGAGTACGCGAGGCTTCAATAGGGCGGCGATCAATCTTGCTGCACGCACATTGCGAAAGCCTGTCTGCGGCCATTTTTCTTCGCCGGCGGGTGGCCCAGCCTTAATGTGCTGTTTGTGTGCGGCCGTTTCAAATGAGGTGCCCCATCCTTTCGCGCTTTTTGCGAAAGGGTGGGAGGCCCGCAGGGGCGGAATCTACACTAACGGAGAACGTCGCTTCTCCATTTCAGGCTGAGCCAGCACACACCTAAGACCACCATTTAAGGGAGTCCTCAACTGGGATTTGTCACCGCGGCATCCACCTCGTGAACTTCATGAAGACCTCGGCTTGGGTCGCATGCCGGTATACGTGCAAGATGGTTTTATTTGATGGGCCTACACTGGTCGACCAGCTGGCCCGTGCGGAACAGGGAGAAAATTGCAGATAGCACCTCCGCCCATAAGAAGGAGGGCCTTCGTCGGGGTGTACTCCCCTTCGTCGATTCCCTACGAAAACGGTGGACTTGGGGAGGACCCCGACGCATGTCGGAATTCTCTATCTCGTCTTTCGCGTGGCCAACTCGCTCCACTGTACTCGCATTAAGACCTGGGATTTATCTACCCGCGCCTCAATGCTTCCCTTTACCCGACAGGGTTCTCCTTACGGGGTGTACCCTACCCCAATTCGGTCAGAAAAATATTGGCCAGATTGCGCCCAAGTACCGAGCTACCTCCAATCCTTCAGGGTCGGCTGCCGGCAAAGCGAGCCCTGTGGAAGGGATGCAGAATGCGGCGCATTGGAATCCGGTCAAGGGCGGCTCGGTCTGCGTTTCTGGGCTTGCATGCGGAGAGAGTGGGATTCGATTTTCGCCATTTAGCGCAAATGGTGGTGAGAACTAGACATAGCGATAATATCCGCTGTTTATGCGAGTTTCAAGCACTTTCTTAATTTCGGGTCCGTTGCCTCCCACGACCTCCAATGACCTCTATTGACTGCAAAACCGGTATCACTGGTATCACTTTGTGATGGCGGAGAATAAAAGTTTCTCGACCATGATCCGCCGACACCCTGGCTGTAGGTATGGCCACCCCCGAAAGCATGCACCACCCTAAAACCCCCTGCGCGAAAGGATAGTTTTCCTCCCCAGCCCAGTCCTTTCGGATCAACGGGTGAAATCGTAGATTTGCGCCGCCTGAAAGGAATACGTTTTGAGTGGTTAAGAGCGAAATGCTCTCCTCTCGGAGGTTGGGGACCCGACGCTCGGATGATCAACTGTAACAATCGCACCGTCTAATCATAAGAAAAGATAATCGCGACTATCTTCCAGCCCTCTTTGTCTCTGATTGCCTGAAGACCTAGCTTTCCGCGCCTTGTTACTCCTTCGTCGCTGAAAATGAAATCGGCATTGATGCGACCGATGCGATTGCCGGTGCTCGTCGAAACATTTTCCAGACGTTCGCTGATCCTGCGACCGCTTGCAAAGCGTTGCTCTTGAACGTTGTAAAACTCAGCCAAGTTACGAATCGTGATTGAGCCATCTCTGTTGGGATTGACTACAATCAGCGACGGATGAAAAAGCTTCTTCCAATCCGTTAACGTTGGCTTTGTGTACAGTCCAACGTAGTTGGCCACTAGTTTTTGGAGATCAGGGTCAGATAAGGCTGTAGTCTCCTGGCCAAACGAACTCGCCGTGATGCAAACAATCGCGAGTGTAAGAGTAAGGGAGCGGGTTGCATTTCTCATTGGACCTCCAGCGTGTGGCGGCTTCTGCTCGAGCGGCTCGAAGTCCGTCAATCAGACACCTCGGGCGAAGGTTTTGCGCAGAGATCGCGCTTCGTTGGCAGCTGCAAGAGCGAGATGCTAGTCGGCATGAGTTGGAATTGTGGTGATTCGGAAGTCTTCCGGGCTGGGTCACAGGCGCATCTCCTCACGAATGGATATAATGGCGTCCGTTTCGCAAAGGGGCCCAGTTTCTCCAAGGGAGCGGGCTTGACCGTGGACGAGATACAAGCACCGTCAAACTGGCAGACAGCTGACAAGCGCAGTCTGATTTGCTAACGTGTTGTCGCAATGCAAGGCCATCGTCTTTCTGCGTGCTTCTTCGCCGCTGCGCTATTGGTTTCGCACCATGTTGTCGCGCAAAATCCCGCGCTTGACGACCTAGCAATGCAGTTTACCGTCGAGCCAAATGTTCCAGTTCCAATGCGCGATGGCGTCATCCTCCGTGCCGACATTATTCGTCCTCGGCAGGCCGCTCCACATCCAACACTAGTCTATCGCACGCCTTACGGGAAGCGTAACGCCCTTCGGGAATTCTCGATTTTCCGCAAATCCGTTCAGCGCGGATATGCAGTTTTGCTCCAAGACGTTCGTGGGCGCTATGAGTCTGAAGGCGATTTCTTTGCCTATCTCCATGAGGGCAAAGATGGGTACGACACGATAGAGTGGGCGGCACGCCAGCCTTGGTCAGATGGGAACGTCGGCACCTTCGGCCTGTCTTATCCCGGCGCCGTTCAATGGCTTGCTGCGATTGAAACCCCGCCGCACCTGAAGGCGATGGCTCCCTTCATGACGTTCTCAAGTCCGCGGAACTTTTTCTACTCCGGCGGCGTTTTTGATGGATCTTGGCTGGAGTGGATTTGGGCCAATATTGCTCCCGACATCCGCGCCAGGAAAAATCTGCCGGGCCCGCGATCTCATGAAGATGCGCTTGCCACGTGGAATCGTGATCATAGCCGGATGCAGAGCACTCTTCCGCTCTCTCAGCTTCCTGATCTTAAGGAGGTCGCGCCGTTTTACTACGAATGGCTAAAACATTCTGCTTGGGATTCCTGGTGGGACTGGGCAGAACTTCGCGACAAATACCCCCAGGTGCATGCTGCCGTGCTGAACCTATCCGGCTGGTATGACGAAGCCTACGGCCCTGATGGCGCGACGACCAACCTTAATGGGCTACTAGCTGCACGCGCGGGCCGTGCTGATCTCGGCGCTCGTACCATCATCGGTCCTTGGGGACATGGGGTCGAGAACACTGAAACGCCGAAGGCCGGTGATCGGCAGTTTCCGCAAAATGCCGTCATCGATTATGACGATACCGTTCTGCGCTGGATGGACCATCATGTTCGCGGAATTGACAACGGCATTGACCGCGAGAAGCCCGTTCGCTTGTTCATCATGGGCAGCAACGTTTGGCGGGATGAGGATAGCTGGCCACTGCTTCGCGCACGCAATGTCGAATACTTCCTGAGCACCGGGAATGTGCCGAATCTTCCTCGCCATGGTTTGCTTAGTACGAACAAGCCGCATGCGCAGGAACTCCCCAGCGAATTCGTTTCTGATCCCGACAATCCGCTGACCGATCCCTATGAAGTCCTCGGGGGCCATGACTATCGCAGGCTGGAGCAGCGCTCCGATGTGCTTTTCTTTGACTCCGAGCCTCTTACCCAGGACACCGAAGTGACTGGTCCGATTACGGCTGATATTTTCGTGTCCGTCGACGCTCCCGACATGGACTTGTGGGGTCGGCTGCTCGATGTGGCTCCTGATGGAAGGGCCTGGAACCTCATGAGTCCGGGACTCGATGTTCAGCGGCTGAGCTATCGCAATCATGCGATGACACCAGAATTGCTGACGCCAGGCGAGATCTATGAAATCAAGCTCGACGAGCTGCGCACCGCGAACGTCTTTTTGAAAGGCCATCGCATCCGCATTCAAGTGTCCGCGGCATTCTTTCCGCACTTCTCGCGCAATTTGCAAACCGGCTTGTCGGAAATGTCCTCTTCGAAAACACGCAAAGCGAAAGTATCCATCTACCACGACTCACAGCACCCATCGCGCGTGCTCTTGCCTGTCGTTCCGAACGAGAAATAGTTGACGTGCGAAGGCCCGGCTCGCTCTGGCGGAACGATTCTCAAGGGACCGCGTGCAAGGTGCGAAGCGAGATGTTTGTTTCAATCGGGATCGAGCAGGTCGTGAGCGGCACAATTGCGGACGATTGTTTAAGAAATGTCGAAATGCTAGACTCTCGCCAATGAGGGCGGTTTCCCTGGTCTCCATATTTTGCCTCGCGACCGTTCTGGCGCTAGAGGGTCAATCAAAGAATAGGACCCACATCTTTCTGATCACAGTTGACACGCTGCGTGCCGACCACGTGCATTGCTACGGCTATCTAAAGTCGACGCCAGCGCTTGACGCGCTCGCTGCAGACGGTGTTCGGTTCACCGAGACATTTACCCCCAGTCCCATTACCAACACCTCGCACGCTACGATCCTGACAGGCCTTCTGCCAAATCTGCATGGAGTCACCGATTTTGCCAAACCACTTTCGACAGCGCATCAAACCATGGCCGAACTCCTCAGGGCCGATGGCTACCAGACCGCCGCTTTCATCGGTGCAATCATCCTGGACAGCAGAACTCTGGCTCCGGGATTCGACCGCGGGTTCGATTTCTACGACAATTTTCCCGAGCACCCTTTGGCGAAGGCGCGTTGGAACCGCCTGGAACGCCGCGCCATGACAGTCGTGCAACACGCTCAGTCATGGCTGAATGCTCATGCGTCGCCTGCGACCTTCATTTGGCTGCACCTTTACGATCCGCACGATCCTTATGAACCGCCGGCACCTTTCCCGCAGAGCTATGATGGCGAAGTGGCGTACGCTGATTCGGCGATAGGCAACTTTCTCGCTTACCTTAAGAACAAGGGTCTTTACGAGAGCTCGATCGTAATCGTCATAGGAGACCACGGGGAAGGGTTAGGAGAGCACCACGAAGATACTCACGGCATATTCTTGTACGATTCGACGACGCACGTTCCATTGATCGTCAAACTGCCCCACCAACTCTACGGCAACAGGGTAGTCGATGAGCAAGTACGAACTATCGACATCCTGCCGACTGTGCTCGATGCTGCTGGAATTTCAGTCCCGCATTCGCTGAGCGGCCGCACTTTAATGCCATTGATTACGGGAACGGATTCGACGGAGCGAATGGCAGTTGCAGAAACGGACTATCCGGTGCGCTTCGGTTGGGCGCCCTTGAGATCGGTACGTTCCGAAGGATTTAAGTTCATCGAAGCACCACGACCCGAGTTCTACGATTTACATTCCGACCCAGCCGAGCTCAAGAACAAGTACGAACCCTGGAGTCCAACGGTGCAGCGGCTACGGGCCTTGCTGACACAAGCGGGCGTCAACCCAGTTGCGGAAGCCTCAACTGGAAGTGTCAGCGAGAATACCTTGGAGGAACTAAGGGCGCTCGGTTACCTGGGATCTACCGACCAAGCCAGCAGCACCAAGGTATCTGAGCCGTCTCTGCTGCCCGATCCTAAAGATCATATTGAAGAACAGAATCTAATGCACCTGGCCATGATGGCAGAGGAGGACTCGCGTTTCTCTGACGCACGGCTCGCATTGAGGAAAGCGCTACTCCTCAATCCGGAGTCGTATAGTGCGCTGCAGCAGCTTTCTGCGATCGAATTGCAGACGCATCAATATACGGAAGCAGAGGTTCATCTCAAACACATGCGGTTGATCCGTCCGGACGACGCAGTTGCTGCTTTCGATGAGGGATCGGTCGAAGACAAATTAGGGAATTTGCGGGTTGCCCGTCAGGCGCTTGATGCAAGTCTGCGACTTGCGCCCAATCAGGTACCAGCCAGGCTTCTTCTCGGCGACATCTGCCTGAGCTCAAAAGACACACAGGCTGCAGAGAGTCAGTTCGAGGCAGTATTGCAACTACAGCCGGGAAATGTGGCGGCGCAACTTGGAATCGCGCGGGTGTCTCTGGCTGAAGGCAAGATTACGGCTGCATTGTCTATGCTCACCGAACTTTCCAGAGAGAACGCTACCAACCCCGAGATGTTCGACATGCTTGCGCAGACCTATCGCCGTTCAGGCAGGGGCGATCTGGCGGCACAAGCGCAGAAACATGCGTCTCTGCTGCGAAAACACAAGTCAAGATCGCTGGAGGAGCCGCGCCTTTGAGCCAACCGAAGCAGCATCTTCATTTTTCTAATTCTTGGTTACGGGCCCACTGGAAGTCGTGAAGATCTCGTCCAAAACGCGACCCTGCATCTGCGGTGGCACCTTGATGCCATAAATGTGCAAAATGGTCGGGGCGATGTCGTATACCGAGGCGTCAAGCCCCATGAGACGTAGATTGTGCTTGATGTTCGGTCCGACCGCGATGAAAGAACCCGGGACATCATCTCCGTCAACGAAATCGTGTTTCGCAATTACGGGCGTCGTCTTCTCGTGATCCATGTGGGCATGTAGGTCTGTGTCCTCGAATTCACGAAGCGGTTTGATGCCGTGGTCGGAGATGATGAACAAATAAGTTTCCTCGTTCACGTGCTTGAGTATCGTTCCGAGGATCTTGTCAAAAGCCACGTATTGGCTGGGAAATGCGTCCTGGCGAACTGAGGCGATCTTCGGATTGTAGCCGGCGTTGTAGGGGGCGATGGGGTAAAGCCAATGCCCGGTACGGTCTTCGCAGGACTGAACCATCCACGTAAAGTCGGTCGGGTGCGCCGTCAACAGATAGTCGAACAGACGCTCCTGCTGGTCACGAATCTCCTGAACCTTGCTGAGCCATGCCTCAATCACTTGAGCTTCGTGTCCGTTCAGTTCTTCCGCGCTGGGCATGCGCTCGCAATCGATGTAGAAATCCCCCACATTTTTTAGGAGTTCGGGCTTTAGCGAAGGTGGATAAACGGCGTCGCCACCTTCTACTTCGGTTAGTTTGGGAGCGCAAAGCACACCGTCTTCACAGTTCTTACCCCGAGTCAACATCCCGGTAACCATGTATCCATTCACTGCCATGGCAGGAAAAGTCGCGGGCACATTTGCCAAACCTACAGTAACGTTGTCTCTCGAAAGGATCGACCAGATAGGTTCTTCCTTGAGCATATTCGAGCTCGCAGTGATTCCGCCTACGATGAACCCGGTGACTCCATGTTGGTCCGGTTTGGTGCTTGTAGAAATGGTGGAGTACACCCGCGGACAGTTTGGCGCCGACACGGTGCGTAGTTTTCCATAGGCGCCTCGTTTGATAAGGCCTGCAAGATTTGGAAGTTTGCCTTCGAGCAAAAGCGGCCGTAGGATGTCCCACTCCATACCGTTGACACCGATAATGATCACCTTGGGCTTGGAGGCAGGTATTTCCTGGGGTTGAGCCAGCGGCGACCCGAGACAGACCATAGCAGCAGTAGCGAAGAACCCAACGAGTGCCTCCCGGTAAGACATATCACCCTCTTCTTCTCAAAACTCTAAGCAGCCAGTTTCAGACTCGACCGTGTCACAGCCCTACCTCTGCAAGTCAGCGTACACCTGACGAGCACTTTGAAGCGTGCTGAGTACGTGTTCCTTTTCAGCCGGATTATTCCATCCTTGATCTGCATTGGCCGCCGCGATCAAACGGTCGATCCAGGCCATGAAATATCCAGCGTCTTCTTTTGAGCGTAATGGAGCCCCCGCGACAGCAATAAAAATAGGGCTTGTCGTTGCGTAGGGATACAGGTCCAGAATCGGGTCCTCGGCTCTGTCAGCCCATGCCCGCAACAAGCACCAAGCACTGTGCGATACGGGAAGGATGGTGCTGATATCCGCGCTCTCGCGATCGCCCTGCAGCTTTACGTCGTGAACTACCTGTCCATTGCATACGATTTCGAGGTGATCAAGAGGAACGATCGAGCGCATCCATGCCGCAACCCGCAATTCATGATTTCCGGCAGGGAGTTCAATTTGGTCACCCGCTATTCGGTCGTTGAGAGTGAATCCTAGCTGCGGGCCGTTAGTCACAAAAGTGTGACCGTTCTTAATCGAGTCGAGCCAGTTGCGAGCATCAACTCTGCCGTTCGAGCTCAAGGCATAGGCGCGGTTCAGTCCCACCGGCCCGTGGAGGGAGGCGAAATTCGACATCGCATCGGTTCCGGCGGCTGCCGGCAAATGGAATCCAAGGTTGAGCAGCCGATACCACACGCTGGCAGTGGATTTGTGATCACTGAACCCGGTGACCTCAATGTAGTCGACCTTGGACAGAGCGACATCGGCGGGAAGCTCGGAGGTCAGCAAAGCATCCGTGGCCGGGTCGGGGACTTTTTCAAACGGGTGGACGTATCCGACGAGCGCACCTTGTGCGTGGCCCATATCGGCTACGTCGGCATTCATCGGCACCAGGCTCGCGGCAGCTGTGTTTGGGTAAGCAGCGTAGCCGGGTATGACAAGGTTTCGCGTAAGCCCGAGCAAGCCGAGATGCCCCCAGTAACTGGTGTGAAATTCCTGCCCGTACAACAGCAGATTCGATGCCGTCGATGCCGGATCGAGGTCGGTTCTAAAGTATGAGATGTCAGGGATTCGCTGTTCCTTGTTAACGACGAGATCCTCTACGATGTCCAGGTCCTCGGCAGCTGCTTGCTGCAGCATATGAGCGGGTGTGTTGCGATATAACCCTGCGTAATTCATGTGGACGTGAGCATCGCCGCTTACCCAGCGCCCGCGCGGTTCGCGGGGAACAGAGATGGGCTTCAATTGTACTGTCAAGCGCGTCTCGTGCTCGGTGGCCACAGTGACAGTTTCTTTCGCGACGTGATAGGCAAAGCCTTTCATCGCTCCAATACTCGTTTGGCCGATTGGGAGCGAGAGTTCAGCGGTTCCAGTCATGTGGAAATAGTGAGCTTCACTACTCCGTTCCGAACGGGTGAAGTTGTCGTCCGCATTCATCCAGGCGTCATCAGGGGAATAGGCACGGCCATCGGAGCCGGTTATGAAAACGCGCGCCGGAGTGGGATGACCCATGCTATCAAGCACCGTTAATACGAGCTTGCCGACAGGCTTCAGGTAGTGACGCTTCGAGATGACTACTTCGCGCCGCCCACCGCTTTGCGCTTGCTGGACCCAAAGCGAAGTATTTCCGTCCCGGTTCGAGATGAATGCGATTTGCTTTCCATCCTTTGACCACCGCGGATTTGTGTCGTCAAAATCTCCATACGAGATTGGTAGTGGGTCACCGCCCTGTGCGGGCATGATCCAAAGCTGGTGCCAGTTCCTGCCGAGATATGACCCGTAAACCACGCGAGTGCCGTCGGGCGAGATGTCAGGCCGGGCTCTCCAAGTGGTCTCCTCGTAATGAATCTCACGCATGAGCGAACCCGGTACTGCCTTCATTCGCCAGAACCCGCCCGTGCCGTAGACATGGCCTCGATTCGATACAAATAGAATCTCGCTTCCGTCGGAACTCCATACAGGACTTATCTCGTGATCGAATGGACTGTAGTAGTAGCGCGGAAGGGGGCTGCGGTTCTCGCTCGTAAGCTGCTGAACGTTGCTCAGTGCGCCACTCGCGAAATCGGCGACGAAGATGTGAAAGTGTCCGTTGAAGGACGTGGAAACGAAAGCCAGGCGTTTACCGTCTGGGGAGAAACGCGGTTCCACGTTGACCGCACCGCTGCTCGTCAGCTGGTGTGCTTGATGCTTGAGTGTGTCTAGGGCCCACAATTCAATCGCGTCCTGGAAATAAGAAGCATAGACAATCCAGCGGCCATCGGAAGAACAGTCGGGTTGGTAGTCGTATCCGGGGCCGGAGGTAAGTTGCTCCGCAACCTGCGAGGCAATCTGTTGCTGCCAAAGCGACCCGCCCATGGAATAGACAAGTGACTGCGAGTCGGGAGACCACGCCACGGCGCTTGGGCCAGTGGTCAGTTGCGGGATGTACATCTCGCGATAGTAATATGAATGTGGTTCATGGATCTGCTTGAGGACGGGCTCTCGCTGCCCGAAAAGCGACGACGCAGCAAGGATCGGCAGCAGAAACAGTCGGGATAAACGGGACCGATTCAGCATGACACCTCCTCTGTCGCTAGGGCTGTGGGATGCTGCAGAAACTACTCGCCTCTCATGTTGCGGCGAGAACCAGCTTGACACGCGAATTGCGGCATCCCTAGAATCGGTTACGCATGTCGAACATATGTTCGGAATACGAACAGAAAGATAACACAAGCGCCAATAGGATCCGCAAGATTTTTCTGCTTTCAGCCCTGTTCGGATTCGGTGTCTTGACCGCGATCCAGCTTGCGGCGCGCCCTGCCGCCCATACCGCAGACTCGTCAGAACACGACAGTCAAGAACGTTCTTCCGCCGCGGAGCGCTGGCACCGCTACAACATCGCGGCAGAGAAAGACGTGCCGGCGAAGATGCGAGATGGCGTCAGCCTGTACGCCGATATCTATCGTCCTGCCGATCCTGGGCGATATCCGGCCCTGTTGGTGCGCACTCCCTACAACAAGACCGATGCGGTGAGTGGTTTTGTGATCGACGCAGTTAAGCACGGATACGTTGTCGCCATCCAGGATGTGCGTGGGCAGTACCGTTCGGAAGGCGAGTTTAATCCGTATTTGCAGGAAATCAACGACGGATACGACAGCATCGAGTGGCTGGCTTCACAGGCCTATGTCAACGGAAAGGTTGGAACGTTTGGACTCTCCTATCCGGGGGCCGACGAGTGGATGACGGCGGTTACTCAGCCTCCTCACCTGGCGGCGATGGTCCCGGCCATGACTTTCGCGAACTCTCGTCATTTCCTCTATCACGGAGGAATTTTCGAAGCACCGATTGTGGCTTGGTATTTGCAGCGCCAGGCAAAGGCGAGAGGACAACATGGATTGCCGTATAGCACGATCGAGGAAGCGCGTGCGGCTATCTCGAAGCATTTCGATGAATGGGTTTCTTATGTGCCCCTTGATGACTTGCCGCTGATGAAAGATTTTCCCATCTGGAAAGACTGGATCGACCACCCTGACGACGGTCCTTACTGGGCACCCTATGACATTGAATCTCAACATTTCAAGGTTCGGGTTCCATGCCTGAACGTGACGGCGTGGAATGATGACGACTATGGACAGCCAGGTGCGGTCCGTAATTTCACTGGAATGAAGCAACATGCCGGAACGGATAGCGCCCGTCGAGGACAGCGCCTGCTGATTGGACCCTGGACCCATGGTGTACCGAATCTGGAGCGCACCACTTTCGGAGGCGTAGATTTTGGTCCCAATGCAGGTATCGACTACACAGAGACTCTGTTGCGTTTTTTTGATTATTGGCTCAAAGGCATTGACGATGGATACACGCAGGAGCCTCCGGTCCGATATTTCGTGATGGGGGACAATGTTTGGCGGGAAGCGCAAGACTGGCCCCCACCGGGAACCAAAGAGAGCACCTGGATGCTTGCCGCGGGAGGACATCTAGGGTTGGCCGATAGCGACGGTTCGACCGCCCAGTTTGTCTATGATCCGCGAAATCCTCTGCGTGTGCCTGGGGACGGTGTTTACTCCGTCGGCGGACCTGGGTCCCCCGACTGGCGTGTGGTTACCGCCCGCCGCGATGTTTTGGTGTTTACCTCTGAGCCCCTCAAGCAGGACACGGAAATTACCGGCCACATCGTTGCTCACCTGTGGTTCAGCTCGTCAGCGCCGGACACGGATGTCTCGATGCGACTTCTCGATGTTGCGCCGGACGGCAAATCCGTGAATATGACCGCTGCTCCCGGCATGTTGCGCACTCGTTACCACAGCACCGAGCACGAAATTACGCCGACGCGACTGCAACCCAACCAACCGGTAGAGCTGGAGATAAGCCTCGGATACACCAGTTACGTAGTTCGCAATGGCCATCGGTTGCAGGTGTACATCGGCGGCAGCGTCTATCCCTACATCAACCCAAATACCTGGGAACCGTTCCGATCCTGGTCGCAGGCTGTTCCTGCGACGCAGACGGTGTACCTTGGATCCCGATACCCTTCCCGAATCACAGTACCGACAATGCCTCGCGACTAAATGGAAAAAGTCACGGACCTCAAGACCGCGATCAACACATATGTGCACGATGGGTCGACCATCGTGATGGAGGGCTTTACTCATCTCATACCTTTTGCCGCTGCACATGAGATTATCCGGCAAAAGAAAGGTGGGTTAACCCTCATCAGGCTCACTCCGGATCTGATTTACGACCAACTGATCGCCGCCGGCTGTTGTCGTAAGCTCGTATTCAGTTGGGCAGGAAATCCTGGTGTGGGATCGCTGTATGCATTCCGCCGTGCCGTGCAACTAGGCCTAATTGAGATCGAAGAGTATTCACATTTCGGTTTGGCCATGCGGCTGTTTGCCGGTGCATCCAATCTCCCCTTCATGCCCATTCGTAGTTACTTCGGGTCAGACCTTCCTCGGGTTAATCCCGGGATTAAGACGATCGTCTCTCCCTTTGACCGCGAGACTCTGTATGCCGTGCCGAGCATCACTCCAGATGTGGCAATTCTGCACGCCCAGCGCGCAGACCGACATGGAAACGTTCAGGCAGGGGGGCTCGCCGGCGTGCAAAAGGAAGCAGCGTTCGCGTCACGGCATGTCATCGTGACGGTGGAGGAGATTGTCTCCTCCGACGTAATCCGGTCGGATCCGAATCGCACGCTTCTGCCCGGACTCAAGGTCTCAGCGATATGCCCAGTGCCATTTGGTGCGCATCCGTCTTACGTGCAGGGTTATTACGATCGGGACACCGATTTTTATCTGAAATGGGACGAGATCTCGCGGGACCCGGAGAGGCTACAGCAGTGGTTGCGTGAATGGGTGATTGATGTCCCTTCCCGCGAGCACTATGCAAGGAAGCTGGGAACATCCAGACTAGAAAAGCTGCGTCCGGTTCCACACTATTCGGGACCGGTCAACTATGGCCTCTATCGTTGAACAACCCGTGTCTTTTACGCGCTCAGAATTGATGGTAATTGCGGCCTCGCGCGCGTTACGGGACGAGGACGTTGTATTCGTCGGAATTGGGCTGCCGAATCTTGCCTGTAACCTCGCAAAACGGCTTCATGCTCCCCGCCTCCAGATGGTCTACGAGTCCGGCATCTACGGTGCCGATCCCGAAAGACAGCCACTCTCGATCGGAGACCCGTGCTTGGCGTCGAGGTCTGCATGCGTGAGCCCGTTGAGCGAGATTTTCTTGTTTTACCTGCAGAGAGGCCTCATCGATGTCGGTTTTCTCGGCGGAGCGCAGGTCGATCGCTACGGCAATCTCAACACAACAGTGATCGGCGACTATAGATCCCCGAAGGTGCGATTGCCGGGCAGTGGCGGAGCGTGCGACATCGCTACACTAGCAAAGAGGGTTTTCATCATCGGGAGTCAATCCCGAAAGTCCTTTGTTGAAAAAGTGGAGTTTGTGACCAGTGCTGGCAAGCTACCGGGCGGTCACAGGTCTCAAGGAGCACACGGTACTGGACCGCAACTCGTGGTAACCGACCTTGGAGTCTACGATTTCGATGATGAGGGTCAGTTACGCATAGTCTCGCTGCATCCTGGTGTAACTCCACAAGAAGTTCGAAGCAACACCGGATGGCCTATCGAAGTTCCTGACCCAGTAGCGACAACCCTGCCTCCGGTGACAGAGGAGCTGCGGATTTTGCGAGAACGGTTGGATCCGCATCACCATTACTTGAAGCCAGTTCCCTCGCCATGAGTGTTCAGCAATCACAGCGCAGACTGGGCGAAACGATCGAAACGGCTTTCGTCTGCTTCGCACACCATATAGAATGCGCCTTCGTTAGGCTCCGTTGCCGTGCCTTGTGGGGCCGTGGTCCGCATGTCTGAGAAATGGAGTAGTCAGATGCGCGTGTCGCGTAGTCGGAGTTTAGTGGCAGCCGCAATCGTGGCACTCCTGATCGGAGCAGTGGTTTACTTCCGCGTGCGCGTTCCCCGTCAGCCCGCGATCGTGTTGATTACGATCGACACTCTTCGCGTGGATCGGGTTGGTGCGTACGGCTCCAGAACAGTATCCACTCCCGCGATTGACAGTGTTGCGGCCCACGGCATTCGGTTCAACGCGGCGTATTCCGCAGTTCCGCTCACACTGCCGTCCCATCTGTCCATTCTTAGTGGACGATTCCCCATTGAAAATTCAGTTAGAAGCAATGATGGTTACAACGTTCCTGACAGCGTCCCCTTGGTTGCTGGGGCTCTCGCGCGCTCCGGCTATCGGACAGCCGCTTTTGTAGGCAGTTCCATTCTCCGATCTGCAACTGGCATCTCCCGGGGTTTCCAACTATTTGACGACGACATGGGGCAGGCTGCCGAGCGCCCGGGAGGTGAGGTGATACGCCGCGCGAGCCAATGGTTGGCGACCATCAAAGGGGAGCCCTTCTTCATCTGGGTGCATCTTAACGATCCACATTTGCCCTATAACCCACCGGAGCCTTACAAGTCCGAATACAAGGACCACCTCTACGATGGGGAAGTGGCTTATGCCGATTATTGTGTGGGTTCCTTTCTGACTGAGCTTGATCGTCTTGGCTTGTCCAAAAGGGCAACGATAATTATTGCTGCTGACCACGGTGAAGGGCTTGGCGATCATGGTGAGTCAAGCCATGGCGTCCTCCTCTACGACTCGACGATACATGTGCCACTGATTATTCGGCCGGCTGAACGAATGTCCTTGCCCCAAACGGTAGATCGACCAGTTAGCATCGCTCAAATCGAGCCCACAATACTGTCCGTTGCGGGGCTACCGAACGACAGTCCGATGCCGGGGCTGCTGGATCGCCAAGCTAGCCCTGGGACCCCTATCGCGGAAACACTTTATCTTGCCCAGCAGCTCGGGTGGTCCCCGATGTACGCGGCTCGTGCAGGATCTTTCAAGATTGTCGATGCGCCGAAACCCGAGCTATTCAACATTGAGAGCGATCCGGGCGAACTCCACGACCTTGCTGCGGAAATGCCGGAAATGATGCAGCGGCTTCGAGGCCAACTGCGCAGCGATTTAAGCGTCCTCTCCAAGAACGCAGTCCAGCCTCTCCAATTCGGGGTTGACGAAAGTGCTCGCCATCAGCTCGCGGCTCTTGGATATGTCGCAGACAGCGGACGCAACCCAGCAGGCTACATCCCTGTAGCCGGGATCGATCCAAAACTTCGGATTTCAGAGTGGGAACAAGTCGAGCACGGTATCCAGGCTTCATTGGCCGGTCATGAAAAAGCAGCCGAATCGGCCTTCGAATCGGTTTTGCAGGAAGATGCAGACAACGTTCTGGCACTTAAGTTCCTCGGCGCTGCTGCCCTGGAACGTGGCGATCTCGCGCGGGCGATCGAATACAATCAGCGGGTAGTTTCTACGGGTTTGCATCTTGCGGATACGCTAAGTAATCTCTCCCTCGCGTACTTCCGTGGCGGCCACTTAGACGCCGCTCTCACGAGTGCCCGCGCTGCCGTGCGCGCAAATCCGGCCCACCGTGCCGCCCGCTCAAACCTTGTGCTCATTCTTCAGGCGGTTGGTTCTGAGCAAGCAAGAGCAGGCAATATCGACCAGTCTCTTGCTGCGTTTCAAGAGGCGGCAAAACTTGATCCTTCCAATCTTGACATTGCTGAAAGGCTGGCGGCTGTCTTACACCAAGCCGGACGGACAAATGAGGCCAAACAAATGTTTGAGTTCGTCGTGAAATCGGCGCCCGACCGTCCGGAACCTCAACTCAGTCTGGCGATGATTGATTTGGAAGAAGGCCGCTTACAAGATGCTGTTTCCCGTCTCCAAAGCATCCCTCGCGATTGGGATGGAGCATATCGAACCCAATACTTCCTCGCCGAAGCCTACGAACGATTGGGGGACCGTCAGCAGGCTCGAGCTGCTTATTCGGCATGCTTGGCTGAAGCGCCTCGTTCAGACCCGCTAGCATCCGCAGCCCGGGGTCACCTGGCCCAGTTGCAGTAAGAATGAAAACACGTGGTCTCCTGCGGTTGCAGTTCGGGGCCGACTTATGACACTATTTGTTCGCATTTCGAATATCACAAAGCGTGCCTAGATTTTCAACTCCAACGAATCCCCTGAAGGCTCCTGACCCTGTACGGCGCGAGTATGTACAGTCGATCAGCCGTGGTTTTTCCGTGATCAAGGCTTTCTCAGGACGGGCTGATGGGCTAACGATCTCGGACGTAGCGGAGCGGACAGGATTGTCCCGAGCCGCGTCCCGTCGATTCTTACTGACCTTCAAAGAGCTTGGCTATGTTTCAGTTGAGGATGGATACTTCCAGCTTACGCCCCGGGTGCTAGATCTAGGATTCACGTTTCTTTCCACGATGGGCTTGCCAGATGTTGCACAGTCGACTATGGAAGAAGTCGTTGCTACCGTGCACGAGTCCTGCTCGATTACCGTACTGGACGGCATGGATATTGTTTACGTCGCCCGTGTTCCGGCGAAGCGAATCATGTCGATTGCTCTTGCGGTCGGCGCGCGGCTGCCCGCATATCCGACTTCCATGGGGCGGGTGCTGTTGGCTGGTCTGGATCCAGCCAGCATTGAGCGCTATTTGTCGGAAGTGGTTCTGACGCCCCTGACGACGCGTACCGTTACTAGTAAACCGGAACTTCGCCGCATCTTGAATCAGGTATGTGAGCAAGGATGGGCACTCATCGATCAGGAGGTAGAAGTCGGCGTACGTTCGGTGGCCGCTCCCATTCGGGACCACTTCGGGCATACGACGGCGGCGATCAATATTTCCTCTCACGCCTCGAGAGTGACATTGAAAGCGTTGCGGACGACCTATCTTCCAGTTGTGCTTCGTGCAGCAGATCACATTTCGAGCCTGCTCGGTGCACCTCCAAAGAAAAAAGAAAAAGGATGCCTCATCGTCACCACTTCGCCTCGCTGTTAGGAATTCAGGAAGGCCGATGTCGCAGAGAACCGCCAAGGCCGGTATTCCGAGTTTCTAGTACCTCCCATCCGAAGGCTTAGGATCTCGCGAGGATCGTCGTTTCCCGTAGTCACAAAGAGACTCATCCCCCGATTTTTTGCTGCTTGACAATCCTTTGAAAATGAACCTAAGATCCACTTCGCATGTCGAACATCCGTTCGCATATCGAACACCGAAAAGCCATCCGTTCGTTTCTCGCCTGCTGCGTAGTTGCGTCCGCCACGCTATTCCTCTCCGCCACAAATCCTCCCCGAGTTCAGGCTGATGTTGTCTTCATCGGCCCGATCGTGACGGTGGACGAGAGCCGGCCGAGCGCGGGCGCGATCGCCGTCAAAGCTGGACGCATTGTCGCCATTGGAAGCGAATCTGAGGTTCTTGCCGATGTAGGAAATTCTGTGCGCCGCATGCGACTTCCGGGAACTGCGTTACCTGGACTCGCCGACGCGCACATCCATGTCTTAGAGTTTGGTCACCAACTTGAAGAACTTGACTTGCGGGGCCTGAAGAAGGAGGAGATCGTTCGCCGTGTTGCGCAGCGGGCAGCCGAACTTCCGAGCGGCTCATGGATCGAAGGCCGAGGCTGGGACCAGGGCTTCTGGAATCCGGCTGCGTTTCCGGTAGCCGCTGATTTAGATGCTGCTTCGCCGATCGACCCGGTAATCTTGACGCGCATTGACGGACATTCGATATGGGTTAACAGTGCCGCTCTGCGTGCCGCTGGAATCCGGCATGATACCGCTGATCCTGATGGTGGACGCCTTATGCATCTACCAGACGGCTCGCCGTCGGGCGTCTTCGTTGATAAAGCAGTCGCACTCATCGCGAAAGTCATTCCCAAGCCCGCGCATGATCAACTGCTGAGGCGCTTAGAGACGGCGCTTCATCACTGCGTGGAACTCGGACTTACCAGCGTTCATGATGCCGGGGTGAGCCTGGAAGTAATCGCACTCTACAAAGAAATGTTGGCGCAAAACCAGCTGCCCTTAAGGGCTTACGTGATGGCATTGGGAACCGGTGAGACGGCTACTGAAATGCTGAAGCACGCCCCGGAGCCTCCATTGGGTGATGGAAGGTTGTCAATCCGTAGCTTCAAAGTTTTCCTCGACGGGGCGCTCGGTTCGCGAGGCGCCGAGTTGCTCAGCCCATACAGTGATGCTCCGAACGAGCACGGGCTTGAACTGACGAGCGATGCCGATTTTCAAGCATTGGTGAAGAGCGCGGCGGCACGTGGATATCAAGTGAATGTTCACGCCATCGGCGATAAGGCCGTGCGCCGGGCCCTTGACGGATTCGAGAAGGTTGGTGGGAGTGATCTTGCCGCAAAACGCTTCCGCATCGAGCACGCATCGGTAGTCGATCCTAGCGATCTTGGACGATTCGCGCGGTTACACGTGATTGTATCGACTCAGCCGATCTTCGTCGGCGAGTACAGCCGGTGGGCGCAGGACCGCCTGGGGCCAGTGCGTGCTTCCTATGTGTTGCCGGTGGCTGATCTGTTTAAGAGCGGAGCCGTAGTGGCTGTGGGGACCGACTTCCCCGCCTCCGATTCCCCCAATCCGATTCTCTCCCTATACTCAATGGTGACGCGCAAGGGTGCGGACGGCACCCCTGCGGGCGGATGGCATCCCGAACACCGCGTTGACGTCATGACGGCGCTGCGCGCGATGACGTGGGCCCCTGCGTTCGCCGCATTCGAAGAGCAGGATCTTGGTGTGCTCGCGCTTGGTCGACTTGCAGATCTGACTGTACTTTCGGCCGATCCACGTACCACTCCTCCTGAAAAGCTAAAAGATCTCTCGGTCACGATGACGATCGTTGGCGGTATTCCTGTATACGAGGCGACCACCGGCAGTACTAACTCCCATACCACGAACTAGGAAAAGGAGACACCATGTCGAGCAGATTACTAAAAATGTTGAGTTCGGCGATGTTCCTTCTGGTACTGCCCTTCACAGTATCGGCACAGCAGGGCACGGCGATCATCCAGGGCACGGTGGTCGATCAGTCCGGTGCGGCGCTGCCCGGCGTGAACGTAACGGTCCGCAACGAAGAGACGNGGGGTGGCGCGCTCCGGTGTGACGGACAGCGTGGGACACTACCTCTTTCCTGTTCTTCAAAGCGGCATCTACACCATTCGAGTTGAGCAATCGGGATTCAGTACTGAAGAGCGCAAAGCCGTGCAACTGATGGTCGGGGAGCAGGTGGTGGCCGACTTTAGAATGAAGGTGGGCACGACCAGGGAGACGGTAGAAGTCGCTGCTGGAGCGCCGCTCGTCAATACGGAGCAATCGCAGGTGGAAGGTGCCATCGATCTGCAAGAGATCAAGGACCTGCCGCTGCTTTCCCGCAATTTTCTCCAACTGGCTGCGCTCGTGCCTGGCGCCGGACGGAACACCTCACTCACAGGCACACAGCCGTTGCAGATTGGGGGTGCAGACTCTCGTTATAACTACACGACCGTCATTGATGGGGGGGAGGTAGACGATGATATCTGGGGAGCCCCCGTAATAAACATCGACGAAGACGCCATTAAGGAGTTCCAGGTTGTTACAAACCGGTTCGATGCCGAGTACGGTGGTGCCCTCGAAGCGGCCCTGAACGTTGTTACCAAATCAGGGAGCAATGACTACCATGGCAATGGGTATGGCTTCTTTCGGGCCGACCCACTTAGGGCGCGGAACTATTTCGAAACCGTCAAGGCCCCTTTCGACCAACAGCGGGCCGGTGGAACGTTCGGTGGTCCTCTCGTGAAAGACCGGACCTTTTTCTTTATCGGCTACGAGTACCTACATGTAAACACCCCACTAACCGTGGCCATACCCGAGTCATCGCCGCTTTCCCAGTACAACGGCTCATTCCCGGCAGGGAATACGCAGCATTTGTTGAATGCAAAATTCGATCATCAGCTCTCCAAGAACAACACACTGACGTTGCGTGGCCTCTACGACTACAATGACTCGGAAGGAGGGTTTGGGGGGACATTTGCACAGAGCTTCGGAGTGAAGCAGCGCTCAACGTCCTACTCAATCATGGCGCAGGAAACCGCTACAATCAATCCGCATATTATCAACACCTTTCGATATCAGTTCCGCGTTACAGATGTTAACTCTACGCCGAACTCCACGGCCCCAACAGAAATTCGTCCGTCTGGCACGCTGGGTGCGGCATACTACTACGACGAGGAGACCCGCCACCGGCATCAGCTGTATGACACGATGTACTTCGCGCTACCCAAGCACAATATTAAAGTCGGTGGTGATGTGACCTTTATGCAAACCGGATACTGCGCGTGCGCCGAGCAACCGGGTCTGTTTGTATTCGTAACCGACAATCCGTTCAACCCGGCAGATCCGAGCACGTATCCTGTCTACATGGAGATTTCCATCAATCCCTCAGCAAGACCTGTACCAGACAAGTACTTCGGGATGTTCGGTCAAGATGATTGGCGGATTAGCAAGCACGTGACCCTTAACTTCGGCGTCCGCTGGGATGTAGACATGCGCGTCCGCGACAACCAGACCATGGAGGAGGCTTTCGCGCTTCCGAGAAATCAATCACTGAGCGGAGTCCTCAGCGAACATCCTGGCGTGAATTACGGGTCCGTCGATCCCAGGTTCGGATTTGCGTATTCGCCATCGGCAAACACGGTCGTGCGGGGTGGTTTCGGTATATATCACGCGCGTGCCCGTATGTTCATGCAAGAACTTGCGTTGCAACAACTTACGGGAGATAACCTGTTCGCAGAGGTGACCGACCCAACCCGACTTGCTTTTTATCCGAACATCAATGAGATACTCGGCAGCAACCCTTCGGGACCGCCGCGGGCGATGAGCAATGTGATTGCGAATAATTTCCGGCTTCCCTATGCCTACAACGCCACGCTCGGGGTCAGTCGACAATTAGGGGAAAACACGGTATTGAAAGTTGATGGCGTCTATTCGCACTCGCTGCATGATTTTGAGCGGCGAATAATAAACCTGCCACCAAGTTTTTCTATTTCTAACCCCGCAGGCACCGCGAGCAATCCATACCTCTATGGCTTTGGCCAGATCCAAGCTCAATTCACAGATGGAATGACGTGGTATTCGGCTCTGCAGGCGGGGTTAACACAACGGCTGTCTCATCGAGTACAGGGACAAGTGTCCTACACCTATTCGCACGCAATTCAGTTAGGAGCAGACGCACATTACCTCACGCCCAGCAATCCGTTTGGCATCGATCGAGGGCCGACGCTTAATGACATGCGACACAAGTTGGCTATAGCCGGCATCGGCACGCTGCCTTGGGGTCTGCAATTGAGCACGATCATTGTAGGCAATACCGCTCCTCCGTTTAACATCGTCGCGGGATTTGATTTGTATGGTGACGGGACGACATGTTGCGCTCGGCCACAAGGGCTGGGCCTAAATCAGGGCGGGTTTGCGACTCCAAACAATATGAACGCCGTCAACAACTTCCGAACGACCTTCGGGCTACCATCGGTTACCGCGGATCAGCTCGGCCACCTCTATGCCTTCATCAACTTCGACATGAGGTTGACAAAGAACTTCCGGCTGGGCGAGCACCGGTCCCTCGAACTGATGGCGGAGGAATTCAATCTATTCAACCATCCGAACTTTGATGCGCCCAACGGGACTGCAATCTCGACCACGTTCCTGACACTATCGACCGCAGAACCAAGCCGTGAAGCACAGTTTGGCGCACGGTTTTCGTTCTAGCGTATAAAGGGGCCGCCCGTCGTGTGATGTCCGCCACGTGCAGGATGACTCAGGTCTTCGGCCGTTCCGAGGACCTGAGTCGTCTGGGTTGTTGTTTCTCTATCTGAGCGTGTGAAGTTGACTATTGGCTGGCGGCGGCTGCTTCAATGGCCTCGCGCAACTGCTGAACTGCCCACGCAATCTGCTCCTCGGTGATAATCGCTGGCGGCGCCAGTAAAAGATGGTCGCCCGCCACTCCGTCTACACAGCCTTGCATCGGATAAACGAGGAGCCCAAGCTTGCTCGCGGCTTGCCCGACCTGTCCTGCAAAGTTCCGTTCCGGTCCGAAAGGCAGCTTCGTCAACTGGTCAGCGACAAACTCCACGCCCCACAGCAAGCCAATGCCGCGTATGTCCCCGATGTTTTTTAAGTCCCGCAGTTTCTCAAGATGTCGGTGCACATTTGATGCAGTAGTCGCCTCTTGCCCGGAGTCAGCTGCTTGCACAAGATTCTCTTCACGCAGGTATCGTAGGACTGCGTGCCCCGCTGCCAATGAAACCGGGTGCGCGTTGTATGTAAACCCGTGAATAAACGAGCCTGAGCCCTCCGCGATTGCACTTATGACCCTGGAACTCGCGATGACTGCCCCTAACGGAGCGTATCCGCTGGAGAGCCCCTTCGCCGTTACTAAGATGTCGGGAGTCACTCCCCAGTGCTCAACTGCAAAGTTTCTGCCGGTGCGCCCCATCCCGGTCATAACCTCGTCCGCAATCAGCAGAACTCCCTGGCGCTTGCAGATTTCAGCTACCTGCTGCAAATACCCCTGCGGAGGCACTGCAGCTCCGAGGGTGGCTCCACTCACGGGCTCGAAGATAAATGCCGCTGTCTCTCCCTCGGAGATCTCGATCGCCCGCTCGACCTCCGCCGCATACTGAAAAGCACAATTCTCGCAGTCGTAAGGACACCGGTAGCAATAAGGCATACCGACGTGTGCGAATTCCCTTACCATGGGCAGATAGATTTGGCGCCGGCGGCGGTTCCCGGAAACGGCGAGCGCGCCAAGTGTCGACCCATGGTAGCTTTGGCTTCGGCTCAGGATTTTATACCGTTTGGTTTGGCCAATCTCTACCTGGTACTGCCGTGCCAGCTTTATCGCGGTTTCAATTGACTCAGAACCCCCACAAGTGAAGTAGACGCACCCGCCTTGAAACTTCGGTCCGGCAAACCCCATCAACTCGCGGGCATATTCTTCGGCAACAGGAGTAGTGAACTGGCTGGTATGCACGAATTCCAGTGTGGTGAGCTGCTTGGCTATAGCATCCGAGATTTCCGGTACTCCGTGGCCGATGAAGTTCACCGCTGCCGAACCGGAGNAAATCCACGTACCGATTCCCATTTGAATCCCACACGAAAACGCCCTGAGAGTGCACAGCGCTTGGGTAGGTTCGTTGAAATGATCGGCTCAGAAGTGCACTACCGAATGCGCGTTTAGAGATAATGGTTTCACTCATCGCCCGCATTATCGACGGTTGATCTTTGGGCGTCAATAACGGGCAGAAGAGATGAAGAAAGCGTTCGGCCAGGATCGTAGATGAGGCGACAATCCTGGTAAGCCTTCTCGTAAGAACTCCCTAACGTCCGGCAGGCTCAGATGGGCGAGGTTGTAACGGAGTTCCTTGAGATCTTCCTCGCTCAGCATTTCCGCTTCGCGCTTATCGGGGCGGGGGCNATTCCGGCATACGACTCGAAATCGTCCGCACGCAAGTGGAGGTGCTCAACCGCGGTGTGACGCCGGTGGTTTGCCAGAAAGGATCCGTCGGCGCTTGCGGCGACCTTTCCCCCATGGCGCAGATGGCGATCACTCTCATGGGTGAGGGCGAAGTCTTCTATAAGGGCAAACGGCTGCCTGCAAAAGAAGGAATGGCTGAGGCTGGGATTCCAACAGTTGTGTTCCGTGAAAGAGATGGGCTCGCTGCCATCAACGGTTCAAACTTCATCAGCGGGATGGGATGTCTCGAGCTTTACGACGCGGAGAGATGGCTAAGAACCCAGGAAATCGCGCTTGCCATGACGCTCGAGGCCCTCAACGCCAACATGCAAGCTTACGATCCTCGCATTCATTCTGTGCGTGGATACCCCGGCGTACAAGATTGTGCCGAAAATATTCGCCGGCTTACCGAGGGATCAGAACTGCTCAAGTTGCCCGGCAAGAAAGTTCAGGATGCTTATTCATTGCGTTCAAGCCCGCAGGTAATCGGTACCGCTCGTGAGGCATTCAAGTGGGTCCGTTACATGCTGGAGATCGAACTCAATCACGCAGCTGACAATCCCACATTCTTCCCTGACGAAGAACTGGTCCTCACCGGCGCCAACTTCCAGGGAACGCCGATGGCCTTTGCCCTGGCACTGCTGGGCATGTCGGTGACCACCGTTGCTGCGCTGTCGGAGCGAAGATTGAATCGGCTGATGAATCCCCATCTGTCGGCAGGCTTCGTTGCTGACCGAGGGGATTGATTTGCTGGGCTTGCCGCTGGATGGTCCAAGAGCGGACATCCACAACCGAATGAGGTCAACGGAATCACACTTTGGCGTGGCACTTGACCGTCTGTTATGGTTGCGACCGTTCATGGCCAAGATCAAGATCAACACCTTCGTTTCCAAATTCAATGTCGATACGATACCCGAGATGGTACCTCTAATCGCGCGCTTGGGCCCGTCGCGCTGGAGTCTTTATCAGTATTGGCCGCTGTCTCATGGAAAGACGGCGATCACCCGACATTCGATTTCGGATGAACAGTTTTCGACAATGATAGAGAAGCTGCCTGCCACAATTGATGGAGTCCTGATTGAGGTTAATCCCCTTTCGGTAAGGCGGCTGACTTACCCCTTTGTATCGCATGATGGGACGATCTATATTCATGATGAAACGGATGACTCCAGCTATAGAATGCTCGGTCCGATATTCGATGACAATGTGATCACGGAGTTATTTGCGAGGTGTGGCGTGGAACGAGAGGAGTCGAAATCCCGATACGCCTCCCACGGTGGCCTGGGCAAGATGGAGTCCAAACGCCTAGACCATTGTGAAAACTGGGTTGCACCCGAACCACAGTGTGCGAGGAGTGTGCCAGATTGTTAAGGGTATTTCGCTGTCGGTGGCGACCTCCGCCTCACGGCCGATCATCCATTCCTGTTCGAACCAAGCTACCAATACGTGCTTCGAGGCCCTGCCTGTGTGCAAGAAGTGTGTCTCTCTTTGCGAGCCAAGGAGGAAACTTCTATGGCTCGCAAAGTTGGCCAAATCATTGCACGAGGCGACCGTAGATGGCTCATCCGAGTCTATCTCGGCCGCGATCACGAAACGAATAAACGCAACTACCACAACCGAACGATCCACGGTCCTATCCGCGAAGCCCAGGCGTATCTGACAAGAAAACTGAGAGAGCGTGACTTGGGTCGCGATCTGGAAGGGGCCAAGATCACGCTGAACGAATACCTTGACCGATGGCTTGAGACAGCCGTACGACCGAGAGTACGGGCGAAAACCTTACAGGACTACCAAGGCATGCTGCGGCGGTACGTCCGGCCCATCCTCGGTGAACGAGTTCTGGCCGGAATGCGACCACTGGATCTTCAGAGCATGTATCACCAGATGAGCGAACGAGGCCTGTCCGCTCGGACAGTCCGTTACACGCATGTCGTGGTGAAATCTGCGATGCAGCAGGCCGTCCGGTGGCGCTTGTTGCTCGAAAATCCCGCCGATGGACTCAAAGTACCGCAGCAACCACGAAACGAAATGCGGGCTCTGACCGTCGATCAGGCGAGGACGTTACTTAAGGCCTCACAGGGCACAAAGTATGGGCCAGTACTCGCGGTCGCGCTCACGACTGGGATGCGCCCGAGTGAATACCTGGGTCTGAAGTGGCAGGACATAGACTGGACACGACAAACGGTTAGCATCGTTCGTAGCATCCGGAGACTGAATGGGGAATGGTGCTTCTCAGATACGAAGCGTTCGCGAAGCCGTCGTCCAATCAAGCTGCAGAGCTGGATTGTTGCCCTTCTACGTGATCTGCAGACGAAAGCGAGGGCGCACGATTCATATCCGGAGGCCCATGACTTAGTCTTCAGAACGCCGTCGGGACAACCAATCAATGGCGATTATCTCGCCAAGCAAGTCAGATCAATACTCGACCTCGCCGGTGTGCCACGAATGAGGCTCTATGATTTGCGCCACTCGGCGGCCACAATCGCGTTGGCAGCCGGAGTGTCGCCAAAAGTTGTTTCTGAGCAGCTCGGACATGCCAGCACGGCCTTCACGTTGGACACTTATGCTCACGTGCTCCCACACATGCAGGATGAGGCTGCCGCAAGGATAGAGGCACTGCTCTTTGGAGCGAAAGCGTGACGACCGGCTGATGGCAGAAGAGATCGGCACCCGATGCGATCAACACGACGCAATAAGACTTGAGGTATCGGGTGCCGGAATTTGAATGCGCACTCCGGTGGTTTCACGAGTTCGCTTTTTTCAGTTTCCGGATTGCCGACGATACGGCCAGTGACATCACCTATGCTCAGCTCGGTTGGCAATTCCCTCTCGGTCTGTCCGCTGTCGCGATCACGGAAAACACAATCGCAACGGGTTGGGGCACAAACTGGCCGGGCCGGAGCGCCTTGATTAGATCGTCCACGCCCGCAGATGACTGGAGCGCTCTTTCCACTTGACAGAACATTTCAGAAACGCTGATAACTTTCGCCATGCCCCGAGCGTCCGATCAAAATGTGGGAAGACAATATCAGCGGAGCGCAAACTCATGAGGGATTCGGAACCGATCAGCAGGACGTTGGTTTCCGCGATTGCGGCGATATGCTTGGTATCGCCATCGCCAGCTCAGGTGAAGCAAGTACCTGGAGATTCACTCAACGGCAATGGCGAGGTTCGCCGGGATGTACTAACGTACGAGAACCTCCTTTCCGATCACTACACGTCCTCGCCGGTTGAGGATGCCAGTGCCTTCGGGCTGCCGGCGAACGCAGCTCCGCCCACCGAAGAGTTCGAGGGAACATTGACGCTCAGCAATTTCTCAAATAACAGTTTCAAGTTGATCTCCGATATTTTTAGGCAGATTCCGCCTGGCGACTCGGCGTGGAAGCATTTGGCAAACTTCAGCTTCGAGTTTGTGCAGAATGGCAGCCACATTATCCCCGCACAACAAGCAATAGCTTATACGGGAAATCCTGCTTGGAACTACATTGTTGGCCAGGGGCGGGTATGGAGAGAAAACGGAGATCGTGGTTACATGCGCGTGGCCCTGCCCTTCAGTCTCATTCAACGCAATCAGAACTGCGTCCACAACGGGGAATTGACATTCCTGTTCAGCAATACGAAATCTCCGAATATTTCAAACGTGTACTACCAGGTTACAAAAGAGACCTGCTATCCGATGAAGTTCGATTCCTGGGGCATACTCACGGCGACCTACAAGCCCGGCCCAGTCGCGAACGACGCAGAAGTCAAGAAGGTATATGCGGCTGAGATGGAGAACCGCATGCCGACTAAGCCATTCAGTGCATTGGCCACCGATTTTCCAAATTCGGGAATCATCCTGTCGAACTTCACCAGGAAGTACGTTTGCACATCTGTTGACCCAACGTGCGTTACGACCTATGGCTTGGTCATTAATGGAACCAACTATTCGAGCGGCACAAACTGCGCCACTCGTTCGGGCCACTACGCGTTCTGTGATGAGATGCGTCTCCCGTCGTATTCAACCGCGAAGACCGTCTTTGCCAATGCGGCTTTGGCGCGGCTGGGTGAGCTCTATGGCGTGGGTGTGTACGAGCAGCTGATCAGAGACTTCATTCCTCCTCCGACGGGCAATGCAGGTGACTGGAGCAAAACCACTTTCAACGCTGCTTCCGACATGGCCACCGGCAATTACAACTTCAGCGGCGACGAAGAAGATGAGAGCAGCGAGGATATGGGCGCCTTCCTCGATGACGAACACTACGAAGACAAGATCAAAGATGCGTTTGAATTTGACCTACACACCGTCGCACCCGACACGCTTTGGATTTATCGCAGTTCGGACACTTTCTTGCTGACTTCCGCCATGAATTTATATTTGCAACAAAAGAAAGGAAGCAGGGCGGACATTTTCGAGCAAGTGCTCAATGACGTGTACATACCGCTGAAGGCGAGCCACGGTTTTCGCTCCATTATTCGCACCGACAACAGTGCTGTCGGTCGCCCTACCGGGTACTATGGTCTGTTCTACATCCAGGACGATATCGCCAAGATCGGAGATTGGCTCAACAACGGTAACGGCATGATCAACGGGAAGCAGGTCCTCGAACCCACAAGGCTCAGAGAATCCTTGTTCCGCGAACCGGCAGTGACAGGATTAAGCGTTCCAGTGCCCAATGACAGGAACTTCTTCTACAAAGATTCCACTTGGGGCAAAACTATGAGTCCGTCTCAATTCCCGCAATATAACTGCACCTTTCGTGTGGCATACATGACCGGCTACGGAGGGATCAACGTTTTGTTATTGCCAAACGGCGTGACCTACTATGTCTTCACCGACAACAATCAGTTTTTCTGGTATGACGCCGTGAACGAAATTAACAAGATCGCGCCACTCTGTCACTGAGTTGAAGCTGCCGAGTTGCGGTCGTACACTTTTTCTCCGCCGACAAAAGTCTGAAGAACTTTCACATCCTTAAGTTCATCGGAAGGGACAGTGAGCACATCGCGGTCGACGACAATAAAGTCGGCGAGTTTCTCAGGTTCGAGGCTTCCCTTGATGTTCTCTTCGAAACCCGCGTAAGCGCCATTGCGCGTGTACAAAGTTAATGCCTCTTCGACGGAGATGCGCTCTTCCGGGGCAAGAATCTTGCCGCTTTCCATCTCTTTGCGAACCGCCGCTGTCCAGATTCCCCACCAAGGACTGATTGGAGTCACGGGGACGTCAGACCCGGCAGCCTCGACAATTCCGTTTTCAATGTAGGACTTCGCTGGGTAGCACCACCGCACGCGCTCGGGCCCGTATTTTCCAAACCAGCTTCCGATCCAGTACACAAACGGTGGATTGCCGTCGACGATGACGTTCAGTTCACGCATACGTTTTTGGATGGCAGGAGTTGAGATCCCAGCATGCACGATACGAAACCGATGATCTTTCAAACCTAATTGTCGAATTACCGCCGCGTACGAATCCAAAACCTCGTCAATCGCGCGATCGCCGATAGCATGTGTCTCCAATTGCCAGCCTACCGCGGCAGCAAGCAGGTGGGCCCTTTGCATGTCGGCTGGAGTCCAGCGCAGGACTCCGAGATTGTTGGGTTCTCCGATGACTCCGGGTGGGTAAATTGCGATCGTCCGAGCCCCCATACCTCCATCGGCAAACATCTTGGCAGCCCCAAACTTTAGCACGTCATCGCCAAAACCAGTATGCACACCCATGTGGGCCAGCTTTTCAGCGTCGGCGATACTTCCAATTCTAGGTGACATCTGCACGCGTATCTTCAGCCAGCCCCGCTGATGAGCATCCTGGTATCCGCGCATCTCCTCGGGTGAAATGAAAATGTCATGAATGGTAGTTAGTCCGACCTCCGCAGCTTTCTCGGAAATGAGCTTCGCAGCGCGCAGGTCAAGATCAGGCGGATCTTTGGGCAGCAGAGGGGCGACAAGTCCTATCGCGGTGTCCTTGAGGATTCCCGTTGGTTCTCCGGAGGCGTCACGCTCAATCACCCCGCCTTGCGGGTCGACGGTGCTCTTGCTGATTCCCGCTAGCTTGAGTGCAGCCGTGTTCACGACCGCCAAGTGCCCGCTGACATGCTTAAGGTATACGGGATTTCTTGGCGCAACCGAATCGAGGTCGTGGCGAGTGATGTAGCGTCGTTCCGCGAGCTTTGCGTCGTCCCAGCCGGAGCCGACAATCCACTGCCCACCCGGCAATCCCACAGCTCGCTCGCCAATGGCTTTTGTAATCTCAGCAATAGAGCGCACCGTAGGGAATCCGGCATCAATCTCACCGCGCAGAATACCCTTTACCCATTCCATTGCGTGCGTGTGAACGTCAATAAGGCCGGGCAGAACCGTCTGCCGATGGAGATCGAGAATCCGGGTATGGGGAGTGGCGCAATCTCGGAGAGTGTTGTCGTCCCCAAGTGCGAGGACTCTCCCATCGCGCACGGCCATGGCGCTCACAACATGATGTACGCTATCCATCGCGATAATGTGGCCGTTGTGAAGGAGGAGGTCGGCATCATTGCATGTCTGTGCCAGCGAGCCAAGACATGAGAACACGACGACTGCGGCAACTCGAATGAGAGAAAATCGGTTCATGGGATCTAGCCTCGCGTTTTGACTGCTTGAACCTAGAAGGTTGGCGGAGTGTTTACCCAGAGGAGCACCGTTTCTCTATCGCTGAGACTCTGCCAGCGGTGCGACTGCGTACTTTCGAAATAGAGGCTATCGCCCGGCCCTAAGACGTAGTGCTCGATTTCGTCGAGCCACACTTCCAGCTTTCCCTGCAGCACGTAAATGAATTCCTCGCCCTCGTGGTGATACGAACCGCCGCTACCGGCTCCCGGCGCAATGCGAAAAAGGTGTGGTTCCATGATCTTCTTTCCGCAGGCTAGCAACTCCATCTGTACTCCCGGATTGGGCTCCAGCACCTTGCGCTCACGGCTTCGCACGAGGCGTTGATGATTGGCATCACTGTCGAAGAATGAAAGGACGTTGGTTTTATAGAGCCGCGCTAGTTTCTGCAATGTAGCGATAGAGGCATTGGCGTAGCCGCGTTCGAGCGAACTGAGAAAACTAACGGATACGCCGGTCCCGCGAGCGACATCCGCCAAGGTGAGTCCGAGTTCATGGCGCAGTTCGGTCAACCGGTGTGCAATAACCTCCCGTTTATTTTTCAAGCCCGCTGCTCGCGCAGGGCGCGGCGCTGCGCCTTGGAATATGGCTACTATGCCGGCTGGATTGACGTGCTGTATCGTCCTTAGCTGCTTAATGCGTTTGAGTTTCTTTAGCGCTTCTTGCGAATACAATCGGTAGCGGCCTTGGCTTCGTGCCGCTGTGATCAGACCCATGCGCTCCCAGTTCCGCAGCGACGAGGCGCTGATTCCGAGCATCCGTGCCGCTTGGCCGATCCGAAAGTACAAGGCGGTTTGCTTCCCATCCATGGCTGTAAACGGTCGTTCCTTCGGGTTCGTATCCTATGCGAAAAGCGTTCTACCGTAAAGCTTACAACCTTGCAGAACTCTAGCAAATGATCGGAGACGTTTTCGAATTTGTCCTTCTTCGCAAGAACTTTGTTCCTTGACAACTTTGTTCTTGACAAACATTACAGGAATGCTGCTAAGTTGTACAAACATTCCGGATGGTCCCCGGGGTTGAACTCCCAAGCCCACCCGGCACGTCGCGACTGCAGTGGATGATTTCGATCATAGGGGGACAGCATGGAGCGATTTGGACACTTTGCGCGCTGGCCCGCGCTGGCCGGGTTGATTCTCTTCTGCTGCGCAACCGCCCACTCGCAATTCACAGAAGGCAGTATCGTCGGGAATGTTACAGACGCGAGTGGGGCTGCAATCGTCGGAGCCGCTGTGCAGGTCACGGATGTTCAGACGGCAATCACGACCGACGTCAAGACTGACTCAACCGGGTTCTACCGAGCTCTTCATCTTCAGGCGGGGACTTACAGAGTTACGGTAACGGCAACCGGTTTCAAAAAGGCGGTCATGGACAGCATTCCCGTTAACGTGAACAATCCCACCCGAATCGATGCAAGGCTGCAGCCCGGCCAGGTAAATGAGACCGTCGAAGTGACAGGAGCGCCACCGTTGGTGCAAACGGAAGAAGGCAGGCTCACGGGCACGCTAACCACTCAGGAAGTGCAGAACCTGCCGCTGAACGGTCGGCAGGTTTATCAACTGGTATCGCTTGAGCCTGGCGTGACTGCGACAAACGCTCCCGTCATATCGAACGTTCCTTCTCCAACGTCCTCTGTGACTTTCGATTTCGGCTATATTGCAAACGGAGCCACTCCACGCGGAAACAATTTTGTTCTTGATGGGAATTCCAACAACAATGAATGGCTGGGCGGAACTCCCCTCATTTACCCGTCCCTGGATGCAATTCAAGAAGTTCAGGTTCAGACCCTCAATTTTTCGGCCGAATATGGGCGGAACAACGGAACTGTAGTCAATGTTGTGACCAAGTCGGGAACAAACGATTTCCACGGGGATGTTTTTTACAGTGGAAGAAATACCGCCCTCAATGCTCGAAACTATTTCGACACGTTTGAAAAAACGCCGCTTCAGCAACACCAATTCGGTGCCACGTTCGGCGGTCCCATCATTCGCGACAAAGCGTTTTTCTTTCTCGATTATGAGGGGTCGCGGCTTAAGGATGGTCTGCCGGAGGTTGTCACGACCGAGAATCCCGCATATCGGCAGTCGGTTATAAGCTCGGCGCCGACCAGCGTCGCGGCAATGTTCTTTCGAGATTTTCCAGGACCGAATTGCACCGCCGGAGCTTTGCCAGCAACTGTTCTTACGTGTTCCGCAACAGCGCCACAGATTGAGCGCAATCAGGCGGACCAATATTTGACCCGAGCGGACTACCACTTCAGCTCACACGATCAGTTTTATGCACGCTGGATCAATACGATTGCGTCCGGAGATGTCGCCCGGCAGGAATTGCTAGGGGCAAACATTCGGGGTTTTACCGCCCCCTTCAGCGGCTTCTTCGCCGACCTAGGATTAGGCTACACTCACGAGTTTTCTGCGACCACTCTGAACGATTTGCGCTTTGCCTATTCAAGAAACAACAGCAATGTCCAGTTCGGAATACCCCCTAGCACCGCCACCGCGAGGATCCTAAAAGCGGATGGCCTGCCCGCGAACTCCTTCGGTGACCTCGTATTCGATGACGGCACAATTCCCATGGGCGGCGAGCTCTTCATTCCACGAACCTTCATCTTCAACACCTTCGCCGTTACCGATACATTTACTCACGTGATCGGCCACCACTCGCTCAAAATCGGCGGTGACGTGCGGCGCATTCAGGAAAACAGCGACTATACCCTGGAAACGTATCCCTTCTACGAATTTGGCTGCATTGGTGGGTGTCCCGCCGCATTTGCGCCGGACCCACCATCATTTCCCGCTGGGGACGCCCCCTATTTAGTGGCAGCGACCATAGATCGCAATCCAAACTCACCCAATTTCGGTGGATTTACTGATACACCCCGCCATTTTCGATGGACGCAATGGGCCTTATTTGCCCAAGATGACTGGAAGGTCTTTCCCCGCTTGACGGTCAACGCGGGACTGCGCTACGAAGTGTTCGGCCCGCCTAGCGAAACGAACGGAATTTTGACAAATATCACCTTAGGCTCGGGAAGCAACCTGTTTCAGCGGATCGCCACAGCTAAAGTGGGTCGCGTAGGCACGATGTGGAACACTGACTATCACAACTTCGCGCCCAGATTGGGTCTTTCCTGGGATCCGACCGGCCGGGGTGCCACAGCAGTTCGAAGCGGATTCAGCATTGCATATAACGAACCGTATTCTAATCTGTATAGCAACGCATCTAGGTTGAACCCTCCTGACGCTGCAACGATGTTCGTTGAGCCTTCCGTCTTTATCGGCACGAGTGTTAATTACCAATTCCCCTTCAAACCCAGCCCTGATTTTGCCGGCCCGGTCACTGCCAACGGCGGTGTGGGGCCGATTTCGGCGACCGCAGTTCCGCCTTCTATCACCCCGAATGGCGTCTACCCAACTTTGCGTACAGCATACTCTGAGCAATGGTTTCTTGGGATACAGCACCAGTTTCTGAACGACTACGGCGTTAGCGTGAATTATGTAGGAACGAGAGGCGTTGGCGGCTATACCAGAGAGGACTACAACCGGTTTGATGGCGATGTCTGCAATCCCACCCGCTGCAACTTTTTTGCAACTCGACTTGCTCCAGGATGGGGTACGATCACTTACATATCCAATGAAAGCCAGGCGACCTATCACGGATTGAACGCGCAGTTTAAGAAGACGTATGCCCATGATGTGACGTTCGTTGCGAACTACACATTTGGCAAAGTTTTGGACAACGTGACGGAGGGAGGGTTGGGCGATTATTTCAACGTAAACTCATACGCCGGAAACTACAGCGGTGTTATGGACATCCAGCATCCGAACCTTGATCGAGGGCCAGCCGAATTCGATGTGCGTCATCGGTTTACCGCCAATGCCATCTGGAACTTGCCATCACCCAAATCGGCAGGTGCAATTAACAAGGTATTGGGAGGATGGCAACTGAACTCGATCGTGACGTTGCAGTCGGGCCGCCCGTTTGATGTCGATTGCACTCTTGGATGGTTCGCCGGCTGTGATTTCCAGATGGACGGCGACAACTATGCGCGTCCCAATTTGCCGGCAGGATTGAAACTCAGCGGGTTCAGCAATCAACAACTCGTCAACGGGCTCTTCGGCAGCCCCGCACTGACATTCTATGGCCCGACCGTCGAGAGCAGAACGTCTTCGGCAATCCAGGTCTTCTGCCCGAATGGTCTGAATTCGATTATCGATTTCGGCCCATCATCGCCATGCATTCCGGTGGGCCAGGACGGGAATATGGGACGGAATATTTTCCGAGGTCCTGCCTTCAAGGATGTTGACCTGGGGCTCTTCAAGAATACGAAAGTGGGCGAGCGGGTGAACGTTCAATTTCGCGCGGAGGCATTCAATCTCTTTAACCGGGTCAACCTGTACAACCCCATCGGCAACATGGGCAGCCCGCAGTTTGGGCAATCTGTCACAGCATTCCCTGCGCGTGAGCTTCAGCTGGGGCTGAAATTGCTTTTTTAGCGTTTGCTGTGGGTCGTAGCAGCAATGCCTCATTATTCTGCCGTCCCGGCACATGCGATTTGGTCGCCGGGCCAATCGATAAGGGTTGAGCAGTTGAAAGAAGGATTTCTCGGTTGTGAAGGATGCTCTTCGTCGGCATCGGCAACCTTCCTGCTGGGTTGTCACGAATTTCGCGTAAACACGTCATTCACCATTGTCTGGAGGAGCACCACGAGATTGCCGAGAAGTTTCCCCAAGGTTTCTCCCAACAGCATGGTCGCCCGCTTGCTCCTGTCATTTCTCGCCACCGCGGGATTTTTTTACGTGAACATCATGCCGGCGTTGGTGGAGGGTTTGAAACAAGGCTTCAGATTCAGCAACAAGCAAGCCGGGTTGGTCGGTTCATTCAACGTCTATGGCGGCGCGTCTGGCGCATTCCTCATTGCCTTCTTGATTCGACGCTTGAATTGGCGGATTGCGGCTCATGCCTTTCTGCTGGGCCTGATTTGCATGGACTTGCTGTCGATGTGGATTCACATTCCCGCCGCGCTTATGGCAGTTCGCTTCGTTCACGGTTTCGTGGGTGGAATGCTCGTCGGATTGAGCTTTGCCATTATCGCGCGCACGGTCGCCCCTGACCGGACCTTTGGCATGTTGCTCGTGGTGCAGGTGCTCGCTGGAAGCATCGGCATCATGAGTCTGCCGCTCCTTGTGCCGAAGTTCGGCACTCCGGTCTTGTTCCTCGCACTGATTCTGTTCAGCCTAATAACTTTATTGATGTTGCAATTCCTGCCGGACTACCCAGTGCGGGTGCCTCTGCAACCTGCTCCAGGTATTTCGCATGAAGTTTTAAATTGGAAGCCGCTGCTGCTTGCGTTGGTCGCGGTGTTTTTGTTCCAGGCCGCCAACATGGAACTGTTTGCCTTCATCATTGGTCTCGGAGAACAGCACGGCTTGCATTTGCAGTTTGTGAGTGAGACTTTAGGCATCGCCAATTGGTTCTCAACTCTCGGTGGATTGCTGGTAATCGTGCTCTCCAGCCGCTATGGTGTCTTAAAACCCGTGCTAGGCGCCATGGTGCTGTCCATCATTGGCACTTGGGCGTTCCACTATAGCGAGGTGAAGTGGATCTGGATCGCGGCCAACATCGGGACCGGCATCACTTGGAATTTTGTTATTTCCCATCTGCTCGGGATCTGCGCGAGGTTTGACCAGACCGGACAGGCCGCCGTTTGGAGTGGCTTCGCTTCCAAAATCGGCCTGGCATCCGGCCCGATGCTCGGTTCACTGATCGTGGGAGCAGGAAATTACTCCGCCTTGATCACGCTTGCACTGGTCCTGCTGACCGCTGCGGCACTTTCTTCGGCCATACCAGGACGGCTTCTCGATCGCGAGTCTGCCGTTGTAGGTGCACTGGTTCCAAGCTCTCCACCAGCCCGCACGAATGCATAAGTAGCAGCTTCTATTTATGCGATGATTTTGTCTGGCTCGAATGGCCCGCCTAGCGCGAGGTGCGAGATGTCAACATTCTCGATTGCCGCATTGCAGGTTGAGTTTTCTGTTGGGGACAACCGTGATCGCCTTGAACAAGAAACAGCGCGTGTTATGAGAAGATTCCCCTGGGTGAGAATGGTTGTATTCCCAGAACTTTGTACATTCGGACCCGGTCTGAACTTCGCCGAACCGATGCCTGGTCCCACAGAAGTTCGGTACCAGAGCCTGGCCAAGAAGCATCAGGTGTGGCTGATTCCAGGTTCGATATACGAACGCAATGGCGAAAATGTTTACAACACCGCTCCGATTATCAATCCCGCGGGCGAGGTTGTTGCTCGATATCGCAAAATGTATCCCTTTCTTCCGTACGAACAGGGAGTGAAACCGGGAACTGAATTCGTGACGTTTGATGTTCCCGAAGTGGGCCGCTTCGGAGTCTCTATCTGCTATGACGGCTGGGTACCTGAGACCACACGCGCGCTGGTGTGGAAAGGTGCCGAAGTGATTATCCACCCCACCATGACCGGAACCATTGATCGGAAGCAAGAGCTCATCATTGCCCAAGCAAGCGCCATCATGAACCAGTGTTATTTCATCGACGTGAACGCCGCCGGTCAGCTGGGTAATGGGCGATCAATTATCGTCGGGCCCGAAGGGGAAATCCTCCACCAATCGGGAGACATAGGAGAACAGATTCCGATTACGATAGATTTCAATCGCATTCAAGAGGTGAGGCGCAACGGCACTTTGCGCCTTGGTCAAATCCTTAAGTCGTTCCGCGATACGCCGATTGAATTCCCGTGCTATCGCGGCAAGTACGAAGACTCTCCCTCAATGGCTTCTTTAGGAGCGTTGACAATGCCCTGGAGCTAGTGTGGCCGTGGCACTTCGAATTTCCGTTTTGCTGGCCCTCCAGGTGGCAGTCAAGAAAATGCGGGGTTTGCTCGAAAGCGCCCGTGCCCTTAACACCACTTGGAATTGCATTCGGTCAACACCAATTGAAATACGGAGCAAGAACGACTTCGAATGTTTTGTAAGAACTGGAGTGAACATGCCGCAATTGGTCCAGACCCCAATAACCGGCGTTCCTGAAACTGAGATGGGCCAACTCGCCAAGATCGTGACCCTGTAACCAGCTAACTCTCGATAGCACGACTGACATTCCATCAGCCATCTCTCCTGCAATGAACTGCCTTACCAACTTGGTAGTGTGCGGAGAGTGTGCCTGTTTTCGGGTCAAGGAACGAAGATCGACCTAGAGTTTCGTAAGAGACGGTTCGGAAACGCCGTTGGCCGGAACGATCCTTTTTGCGTAACTTCTTGCCCGGAAGCGGCGGCCAGGCTCACGCGAATGATTTTCAGTCTAAGGTCTCGTTGGGGGCTGTTCTTCGAGCCAATCTTGAATTCGTTTCGGTACCCAATTGCAAGGAATATTGGGTCCAGCGACAGACTCAATCCTGCGGGCGGCGTCCTGGTCAGGATTGACGATCGTGACATTTGCCGGTCCTGTGCTCGGGTGCCGGTCTGCGGCTCCGTCCTCCCTGAGGCGTCCTTTTGGCTGATTGTGAAAACCACATCGAAAAATAAACTGCGCGTGCAGGTCCGGTGGAGGCAAAGAGTAGCCAGGGAATATGAGTTCCTTTGGCGTGCTTAGGACATCTGTGCAGCGCCGCCACAGTTGCCGAAATATGGGGCGATTGAAGTCCTTGAGGTACGTAGGCGGGATGATCAGGGGTGTGTATGTAGGCGGAATTAGGGAGCTGCGGTATACGCTACGTTGAAAACCACATGGGAGACGAGCTATGGAAAACGCGATTGCCTACTGTCGAGTGAGCACCGGCGAACAGTCTGACTCTCTGCCAGTTCAACAGCAAAAGTGCAAGGACTTCGCCACAGCTCAACACCTGAATCTGGTCACGACGTTCACTGACTCGAAATCAGGCAGAACTGGCGACCGGCCACAATTCAAGAAAATGTTGGAATTCTGCGGGTTGAATCGCAAAACGATAAAGCACGTCATTGTTTCTGATCTTTCGCGTTTGGCTCGGAACGTCACACAACAAGGCTTGACCATCGCTCAGCTGACAAACTGGGGAATACGGCTGCATTCAGTTGACGAGGCCACATTAGGTGATGATGCAACTGGGAAGCTGGGTCGCAATGTAATCGGAGCTATTTCGCAATTCTTTTCAGATTCTTTATCGGAGCGCACAAAATTCCGCATGGCCGCAGCTGTGAAAGAAGGCCGTTTCGTGTGGGTTTCGCCGGTAGGCTACCTGAACCCAAAGAACGGCAGAGGCTCAGTCATTAAACTCAATCCTGAGCGTGCACCTCTCGTACGAAAAGGATTCGAGTTGATGGCAACTGGAAGGTTCTCAGCAGATGATGTGCTTCGTAATGTCACTGCACTTGGCCTGACCACACGCAACGGCGCTCCGGTTCCTCGACAAACTTGGCATTCCATGCTCAAGAACCCTCTTTACTGTGGATGGGTGAAGTCAGGTGATCTGATGGTTCCAGGGGTTCACGAAGCCATCGTTCCTAAGGAGGTTTTCGATGAGGTGCAGTCGGTACTCGCCGGCAACTCTCGGAGCACTCTGCCGCGCCAAGTCATACGCCCTGATTTCCCGTTGAAGCAATTTGTGAAATGCGCCAAATGTGATCGCGGCCTGACAGCGGGAATCATCAAAAAAAAGTTTGGGTACTACTGGTGCTACACGAAAGGTTGCAGAGCAGTTCTAGTCTCCAAAGGGGACCTTGAGGCGAACTTTATCACGCTCCTTGGGATGTGCCTGCCCACGATCGAATATCTCAATCGGCTGCCGGAAATCGCCGCAAGGGCGTGGCAGGCGCGGGAAGAATGCATACGGCAGGACTCTAGGGCGCTTACGATCCGTCTGAATGAGCAGAAGCGTTTAAACTCGCAAGCTATCAAGGCCAAACTCTCTGGGGAACTCTCCGGGAAGGATTTCGAGGCATTCAAGGAGGAGATTGCCGAGAAAACCGAGGAAATCCAACGCGAGCTAAATCGTTTAGAACAAGAGAGAAAAACGCTGGAAGAACTGAAACAACAGCAGAAGTTGGAGAACTACAGCTTTGTGGAGACGTGGCGTACCGCTGGCATTCAGGTGAAGCTTGAACTTCAAAAAGCACTCTTTCCTGCTGGTCTGGTGTGGAGCCACGAAACGGGCTTTTTAAACCGCAAGAACAAGTGGCTGATGGAGGGTTTGGGTCAAATCTTGCAACAACTTGCCAATCCTCAGGAGGCAGCTCGCCAGATGATTGTCAGGTTTGGCGTCCCCGACGGGATTTGAACCCGTGTTACCGCCGTGAAAGGGCGATGTCCTAGGCNGCTAGACGACGGGGACGGTAAAGATTTAAGAGGCAGGACCTTCTAAGATTTTCATGGTAGCAGTCGGTCCTAGGAGTGTCAAAGCGGCGCCGCAGTCTTCGTCTGCACCGGCCTAATCGGAGAGGGCCTAACCACGCAAGTGAGTTGGAAGTCGTCCGATGTCAACGTTGCGACGGTCAGCCGCACTGGACTGGCTACCACGGCCGCCTCCGGCACGACGACCATTACCGCAGAAATGAATGGGGTGAGCGGTTCGACAACGCTGACAGTTCAGTGACGACCGCTTTCCGCGGTGCGCGAGCTAGCGTCAGAAGGTTTAGACGCCGGCAGCTTCCAGCAGCGCAATGCACTCCTGGGTGGTCATGCGCTGCCATCCTTCATTGGGCATGGATTTGCGCTGCGTCGTAGGAATAGAGAAGTCACAGACTTCGAGGACGAATTTGGGCAGTGCCGGATCAGCCAGGTTCTCGTTGTCGTCGATTCGGAAGAGACCGAACTGCTCATCGCAGGCGACGATTTCTCTGCGGTCGGTCGGGCACCCGTTGACCATGACCTGACGCACGATGATCCGTGGCAGGATGATCCCATTCAGGCGGAACTGGAAGTTGGGCTCCAAACCTTTTCCTTCCTGATCCTCAGAACTCAGGCAACGCCACAGATAATTACATCTCATAGATCGGCTTTTCCGGGAGACAAAACTAGAGGTCGGGGGTAACTAGGGTAATCACCCTGCGGCGCTGATCGCACGGTACCACGCTGCCCACGCTCAGGCCAGTGCGGTGTGGATGGCTTGCAGCAGCGCACTGCGGGTGAAAGGCTTTTCGAGGAAAGAAGTGCCGGCCTGCAGCGCGTCGTGCTCGGTAATCAACTCGCCTGTGTAGCCGGACATGTAGACAATCTTCATCCCCGGTTTCGCGCGGGTAAGCCGCGCGCTTAACTCGGGTCCGCTCAGCCCGCGCATCACCACGTCAGTCAGCATCAAGTCGATTCGGGCGTGATCCGAGTTCGCCAATTCCAGGGCAGCGACACCGTCTTTCGCTTCGAGCACGGCATAGCCGTGCTCCTCAAGCATCTTGCGGGTCAGGTTGCGCATGATGGCATCATCTTCCACCAGCAGGATCGTCTTGCCGTCGCCGCTGGGAAGTCTTGCCTCTTTCTCCCGTTTCACGGCCAGACCGACCTTGTGTTCCGCGCTGGGCAGGTAAATCTTAAAAGTCGTCCCGCGCGCCGGCTCGCTGTAGACCCAGATGTATCCGCCGCTCTGCCGGACCACACCGTATACGGTAGCCAGGCCCAGGCCCGTTCCCTTGCCTGCTTCCTTTGTGGTGAAGAACGGCTCAAAAATGTGCGAGACGGTGGCCTCGTCCATGCCGATTCCCGTGTCGCTCACCGCCAGCAGCACGAACTTTCCCGTCGTGACCTGAGGATGCTGCTTGACGAAGTGCTGGTCAAACTCTGCGGTTGCGGTTTCCAAGATGAGCCTGCCGCCATGCGGCATGGCATCGCGCGCATTGACGGCGAGGTTTAAGACCATCTGGTCGAACCGGGTGGCGTCCATCTCGATCAGCGTCCCTTGAGACTTGGCGTGATGGACGATTTCGACGTCGTCTCCCATCAGGGGCCGCAAGAGCTTGCTGACTTCACGCAACTTTTCATTTACGTCGAACACCGTGGGCTGAACCACTTGCCGGCGGCTGAAGGCCAGCAACTGGCGGGTCAGAGACGCGCCCCGCTGAGTCGCAGTCCGGATGTTCTCCATGTACTCCGCCGTCCCGTCCTTCGCCTTGAGCCGGCCACTCAGTAATTCTGTGCACGCGGTGATGATGCCCAGCACGTTGTTGAAGTCGTGCGCCACGCCGCCGGCCAGCCGGCCCACCGCTTCCATCTTCTGCGCCTGCCGCAGCTGATCCTCGGCCCGCTTCTGATTGGTCATGTCGCGCGCAATGGCGGAAGCCCCCACCACCGTCCCTGCGCTGTCACGAATCGGGGAAATCGTGACCGAAATGTTCAGGTGGCGCCCGTCCTTGTTTACTCGCATGGTCTGGTAGTGCTCGACCGCCTCTCCCGCTCGAATCTTTTCGAGGATTTCCTCGACTTCATGAGGACGATCTTTAGGCAGGAGCAACGTGATCGATTTCCCCACAATTTCCTTCGCGGTATACCCGTAGATGTGCTCTGCGCCTCGGTTCCAGGTCGTAATCATGCCGTCGAGGTCCTTGCCGATAATCGCGTCTTCGGAAGAGTCGATGATCGCGGCCAGGCGCGTGCGCGACTCCCAAAGTTCGCGGTCCGTCCTTTCGCTGAGTTCCTGATGAGCCCGGCGCAGCTCCTGTTCGATCTTCTTGCGGTCGCTGATGTCGCGGATCGCGCTTAATACCAGCGTGCCTTGCTCGGTCTCGACCGGACTGAGGCTGATCTCCACTGGAAATTCGGACCCGTCGCGCCGCCGTCCGTAGAGCTCCAATCCTGCGCCCATGCGGCGAATCTTGGGCTTGTGGCTATACCCGTCGCGATGGCGCTGATGTTCGCCACGATGCCGCTCGGGTACCAGCAGCTCCACCTTCTGCCCGATCAACTCCTTCCGCTGATAACCGAATAGTTCCTCAGTCTGACAATTGACTTGCACCATGGTGCCTTGGGCATCGACGGCGACGATCGCATCGGGGATGATCTCCAGATACTCGGCGGAAAGCAACGTGGGGGGCGCCTTCCCCGCATCCGCCGCGGGCGTGGATCGCCTAGCCTTGGATCGTCGAGCATTGGATCGCTCCGGGCGCGATTTTTCAGACCTAGACCGCTTGGATTTTGCTTTTGGCCGGGACATGGACCCTGAACCCCGTTGCTCTCAAATATAACCCGAAATGCTCGTCACTTGGGCTGTACGGAGAGAGCAGAACTGTCAAGGAATCCAAAAAAGGGAACGGGCGCCGCGGAAAGAATCTGCAGCGCCCGAAAATCGCTAGTTTACTGACAGTACCGGCGCGGAGGCCAGCACACCCGCGGCCGTCTCCAGGTCATGCAGGTCTTCCCGGCTGAAATCCGGGGCGAAGCGCGGATCCAACCCCTTGCGCGAGATCTGAATCACTCCCAGCACGTTGGAATGCCGGTCCAGAATCGGCACGGACATCAGTTTTTGAATCGGTGCAGGAAGGGGGGCTTCAGAATCCGTGCCGCCCGGCTTGATCGTCTCGAAGATGCTGGCGTGCTTGACTTTGGCAAAGTTATTGAAGATCTCAGCCTTCTTGCTCAGGGCCGTGTGCGCCGCCACCGCCTTGCTGGAGAGCGGAATCGACCCGGTGGTGCGCAGGTGCTCCGGGAACATGAAGCGCAACAATCCATTTTCCAGTCGCAGCAGAGCAACTTCCGTCGACTGAACGTGAAACACCTTCGCCAGCACCGTGGAAACGTCCACGGGCGTAGCGTCGTGGCCCAGCACCGATCCCAGGGGGAGCAAATTCTCGGGGAGCGCGATCTCTTCCATCATCATTCCGTGGTCGCTATTCGGGGTCATATCGTCCTCACAGAAGTCCCCATTCGGGGAGCACATGAGGTGTATCGCACGTAGGGAGCCAGACGAGACCCCGCTGCCACATCTACAACTCCTTTGTTTTCAATAAAGGCGCCAGTGGTCACTATCCCTGTGCCCGAAGTTCTGGGCCGCAAACCATCATGCCGATGACAGTTTTTGTCATTTTTATTGGGGACTTGCACTTGTTGGACGCCAGGGGCCGGGGTCGAGCGACAGGTACGACCGTCCCGACGAATCGAGGCCTCGGGCCCAGCCGTAATTAGCCAGTGCGATCTTGAGAGGCGAGGACGCTCGCCGCAAAGACCCTTGCCAAGATCGTGCGACAAGTTCAATCTGTGGACAACGAAAACAGATTTGATTCTGGCGCTTTGCAGAGAGGAGTCTGGTTCCATGCGCCATACGAACTTTCTTCAGGACTTCCTTCAAGACCTCGCCTATGCGGCCCGAATCCTGAGGAATGCTCCCACCTACGGTGCCACCGTTATCGTAACGATTGCCCTGTGCATTGGTGCTACAGCCGCGATTTTCAGCGTCGTAAGTGCAGTGCTGCTTAGACCCCTACCATACAAGAATTCCAATCAGCTGGTTCTGTCCGATTACCCCGTTTCTAACGCCTATTTCTTCGATTTGCGCGATGGTAGCAAGTCTGCGTTTGACGATTTGGCCGCCCTGATGGTTTTCCGCGCCATCGTGCCCCGTGAGGACGGCACTGCCGAACGCATCGGGAAAGGCCAAATCACAACTAACTTCTTCCGGATGCTCGGTGCTCACATCATTGTCGGGCGTGACTTCGACGAAGCTGATGGCGTACCGAGCGCTCCACCACCGCCGCCATTCCCACCCGCGGAGGGATCGGTTGCAATTCTCAGCTACGACTACTTCGTACGTCGATATGGTGCTGATCGGAACATCATTGGCCGCAGACTGCTTGCGACCAATGGCCCCGGCCCGGAAGTCGTCGGAGTCTTGAGTCCCGATTTTAAGCTGCTGCTGCCCACGGATGTCACCTCAGAACGCACTGTAGACATCTGGATTCCCAATGACCGAGGCTACGACGAACAACATCGCGGCGATCTAATGCTGCATGTCGTCGGCCGTTTGAAGCCACAGATTACTGTGAATCAGGCACAGTCGCAGGTGGACCGCATCACCGAGACGTGGGGAAGCGACGGACCCAGCCTTCATTTCTTCTTGTGGCATAAATTGCTTGTGAATGAGGTGCGGCCTGCACTACTTACTCTCATGGCTGCCGTCCTCCTTCTCTTCCTTGTCGCGTGCGCCAACACTGGGAACCTTGCTCTCGTACGTACCTCCTTACGCGAGCGTGAATTCGCCATACGTACCGCTCTCGGCGCTGGCATCGGACGCCTCACTCGTCAAATGCTCACCGAGGCCCTCCTGCTTTGCAGTCTGGGTACCCTGTTAGGGATCGTCCTTGCTTGGGTGGGCATTCACGCATTGATCAAGCTCGCACCTTCCAATCTCCCACGTCTAGACTCCACGTCTGTGGATTGGCGGGTGATTTCAGTCTCTGCATTCTCAGGGATCTTCGGAGCGGCGCTTGTGGGAATGCTACCTATCTCATATTTCGCTCGCTCTCGCATAATGCAAACTCTGCGCAGCTCCGGACGAAGTGGGCAGTTGTCCAGCACCGGATTAGCTCGATCTGGAGTCGTGATTGCTGAGGTCGCCATAGCCTTTGTACTCCTACTAGGCTCAGGGCTCATGTTTCGTAGCTTTGTGGAGTTGCTGCGCGTCAGTCCCGGCTATGATCCGAACGGACTCCTTACGTTCCTCACAGTTGGAGACGCCAAGGACGTTGCGCCCGAGCAGCGCGTCGCCTTCTTACGTGAGTTGGAAGATCGCCTACGTTCGATCCCAGGAGTCCAAAGCGTTGGTGGTGCCACGGGTCTTCCTCTGCATGTTGTTGGACCTCCGGATGGCGTTCAATGGTCCGCCGAGCAAATTCCAGCAGATCCGGATCGCAGAGTCGATCTTGAAACGGTGTTACCTGGATACTTCGAGACCCTCCATTCACGTGTTCTGGAAGGCCGCACCTTTTCTGAAGCTGACAACGCCAACGGACTGGGCCTCGCGGTGATAGATCAGTCGCTGGCCCAAGCGGTTTTCCCGAATCAGTCTGCTCTCGATCGACGCATTTGTGTTTACATCCCTGATCCAACCTGGCTTCGAGTAATCGGAGTAGTCGAACATCAGCGACTGCACACGCTTGCCCACACCGGACGGGAGCAGATCTT
>OCOJ01033095.1_pt2 | contig 48537 bp, 42 predicted proteins | sample 1539251 | NCBI WGS metagenome assembly OCOJ01 (sample SAMN01911457, study PRJEB22624) | soil metagenome | biome: Soil | place: Malaysia | collected 2012-04-30 | depth RA_metagenome m
AACCGCGCCGGCGGCCTGGAGGGCGGCATAACGAACGGTGAGGATGTGGTGGTGCGCGGCTTTCTTAAGCCGATTTCCACACTGCGGAAGCCGCTGGGAACGGCCGACATGGTGACGAAGGAACCGGTGCAGGCGGCCTACGAGCGTTCCGATTGGTGCGTTGTGCCGGCCGGTGGCGTTGCCAGTGAGGCCATGGTGGCACTTGTGCTTGCCGATGCTTTTCTGCAAAAATTTGGAGGAGATTCGCTCGCCGAAACGCGGCGGAATTTCGAAAGCTATGNGCCGACAAATCGACGAGTTCTGAACCCGCCAGCGCGGAGAAGGCGACGCAGACAGCCGAGGCGCCGCCGCGCAAAATTTACCCCATCGTCAAATATGGCGATCCCGTGCTGGAAAAGCCGGCGGCTGTCATCAAGAAGTTCGATGCCGACCTCGAGACGCTGGCTGAGGACATGTTCGCGTCGATGTACGCTGCACAGGGCGTAGGACTGGCCGCACCACAGATCGGCAAGAGCATCCGCCTGGCGGTGGTGGATGTCTCCAACGGCAAGAATCCGGAAGCGAAAATCGTGCTGGTCAACCCTGAAGTAGTTCATGCGGAAGGTGAAGTGCGCGAAGAAGAGGGCTGCCTGTCGATTCCAGGTTTTCGCGGATATGTAATCCGGCCGCAGTTTGTGACCATCAAGGCGCAAAACGCCAAGGGCGAGCCGTTTGAGATTCGCGGGGAAAACCTGCTGGCGCGGGCCTTCTGCCACGAGATCGATCACCTGAATGGCGTCCTTTTTCTCCAGCATCTGAGCATGCTGAAGCGCGACCTGATTAAGCGCAAGATCAAGAAGCTGAGGAAAGAAGGCGAGTGGTAGATTGGACGAATCCGCTGGTGGTGGAGCAATGAACCGCCTGCGGATGGTGTTTTGCGGCACGCCCGAGTTTGCAGTTCCTTCCCTGCAAAGGTTGATCTCCGAACCCGACTTCGAAATCACCGGCGTCTTTACACAGCCCGACCGGCCCCGGGGACGAGGGCACGAAATCTCCTCCTCCCCTATGAAAATGGCCGCGCTGGCGGCAAAAATACCCGTCTATCAGCCGCTGAAAATGAGGGCGCCGGAAGTCGAAGGACAACTCCGCGAGCAGGCGCCTGAAGTTATCGTCATCATCGCTTACGGGCAGATTATTCCGGCGCGGCTTCTGGATATTCCCCGGTATGGCTGGATCAATCTGCACGCTTCTCTGCTCCCCAAGTACCGCGGCGCCGCGCCGATCCACTGGGCCATCGCGAACGGGGAGAAGGTCACCGGAAATACTTCCATGCGTATTGATGAAGGGATGGACACCGGAGAAATTCTGTTGCAGCAGGAGATGCCGATCGGACCAGAAGAAACTGCTCCAGAGTTAAGCGCACGGCTGGCGGAATCGGGCGCGGAGTTGATGGTGAAGACGTTGCGCGGCCTGGCGAGAGGAGAGATTGCCCCGCGGCCGCAGAATCATGCGGCAGCCACTTACGCGCCAATTTTGAAGCGAGAAGACGGCGGGATTGACTGGGGGCGAACGGCCCAGGAAATCTACAACCGCATGCGCGGCTTCGCGCCATGGCCGGGAGCTTACACGGCGTTTCGTGGTCAGACGTGTCACCTATGGGGCCGCCCCGCCGCGAGCACTGGTTCGAATGAGCCACCTGGAACGATCACCGCGCAGGAGGGCAGACTCCAAGTGGCGTGTGGCGCGGCAACCGTGTTGGAGCTGACGCACGTCAAATTGGAAGGCCGCAAACAAGTGTCGGCGGCGGAATTCGCGAATGGGGCGCGGTTACTGCCTGGCGAACGGCTTGGAAAAAGCTGATTTGCGGAAGGTGCAAGGGTCAGGCATACTCGCGGGTTACGCCAGTNTGCGCGGTCCGTTGCAGGGGGAAAGGGAGTCCGATTCCATGAATAGCCAGCCGCAAAAACGTTTCATTCCCGGAGGTTCCCTTCCCCTGCGGTCGCGAATGCGGCCGGTGCTTTCTCTGCTCCTTGCGGCGCAACTTGTCACCTTTCCCTATGCTGCCGCCGGCGCGGGCACGGAAAAGGGAAATGCCCCAGCCGCGGTTGCGGCGGATCCCGTACTGNGCCACCATGCAGTCGGAATTGAACCGGGCAAAGACCGATCTGGCGAAAAGCGACCCGGCCCCCTATTTCCTGAGCTACACGGTCTATGACCAAGATCAAGTCATGATCGCAGCGTCATACGGTGGCTTGTTGACCAACGCAGCGGAAAGGCGCCGCTCGGCAGACGTAACGATGCGGGTCGGCACACCGCAATTGGACAATACTCATGGGCAGAGCCGGGCAAGCGGCATGACCTCCGGCATACTACCGCTGAGTGAAGATGGCGACGCAGAAGCGCGTGTTCTGTGGGAATTGACTGACCGGGCCTACAAAAAAGCTGCCCCCGCTTACCTCAACGTGCAAACCAACACCGCCGTGAAAGCCGAAGAGGAAGACAAGTCACCGGACTTCTCCAAGGAGGAGCCCACGGTGCACGTGGACACGAGGCTGAAGGAGCTCTCGTTTGACCGCAGCGCCTGGGAAGCCGAAGCGCGGCGCCTTTCGGCAGCGTTCCGGAAATACCCGGATGTCTACTTTGCGACGGTGGTGCTGCAGGTATCGTCCTCAAATTCGCGCATGGTCTCCAGCGAAGGCGCGGCCATTGCAACGCCGAACGCTTCCGCGCGCCTGGTCATAGAGGCGCAAACGCGTGCCGAGGATGGCATGGATCTTCTCAGAGTGGAGACATTCCAGGCGCCGACGACTTCCGGGTTACCGGCGGAAACGGAACTCTTGAGCAAAATTGAAAAAATGGCGGTGGACCTGAAGGCGTTGCGCAACGCCCCTGTCGCCGAACCCTACGACGGCCCAGCCTTGCTCAGTGGGCGCGCCGCGGCCGTTTTTTTCCACGAGGTCCTGGGGCACCGCCTAGAGGGCCATCGGCAGCGCGACGAGGAAGAAGGGCAGACTTTTACCAAAAAGGTGGGACAGCAGGTTCTGCCGACGTTTCTGAGCGTCGCCGATGATCCGACCAAGGTAGAAATCGAGGGCGTGAAGCTTGCAGGCACGTATGCCTACGACAGCGAAGGCACACCGGCGGAACGCGTCGAAGTGATTCAAAACGGCGTGCTGAAAAACTTCCTGATGTCACGCATGCCGATCAAAGGTTTCGACAAGTCCAATGGTCACGGGCGGAACCAGCCCGGACTGATGCCCACTGGGCGGCAGGGAAATCTAATCGTCTCTTCCAGCAAGACGGTATCGGAAGCGGAGTTGCGGCAGAAGTTGATCGACGAAATCAAGAAAGAAGGAAAGCCGTACGGGCTGTACTTTGATGATATCCAGGGTGGTTTCACTTTGACCACGCGGTCGCTGCCACAGGCATTTCAGGTGCTGCCGGTGATTGTGTACAAGGTGTATCCCGATGGGCGGCCCGATGAACTCGTTCGGGGCGTGGATATCGTCGGGACACCGCTGGCAGCGCTGACGCGGATCCTCGCGACTGGGGACAAAGAGCATGTGTTCAATGGCGTCTGCGGTGCAGAAAGCGGGAGCGTACCGGTTTCTGCAGTTGCACCGGCAATGCTGTTCAGCGAACTGGAAGTACAGAAGCGCGCGCACGGTCACAACCGTCCACCTATTCTCCCTGCACCGGGATTGGAAACGGCGTCAACACAGCAGGATACAAATAAGAAAACAGAGGTGAAGCCGTGAGGCACGCGAAACTCTTCGCTGAAGCAGTTTTGAGCTTCCTGCTTCTCACAGGCACTGTTGCCGTTCCACCTGCCCCAGCGAAGCCAGGCAAGCCCCCCGAAGCGGACATGGCCACAATGGCGGCGCACGAAGCGGCTAAAGGAGACGCCCTTCTGGAGGCGTTGTTAACCGAACTGGACCGGTCCAAGGCGGAGTTGAAGATGGATCAGGTGCAGGCTCCCTATTACATCGAGTACCGCGTCAATGACGTGGACGACTTCAACGCGGAAGCAGCCTTTGGCTCAATGCGGCAGAACGACCACACCCATTTGCGGGTGCTGCGGGTAGTCGTGCGTATCGGCGATTACAAACAGGACAGCTATTACAGCCAGGGACTCGGAAACGCTTCGATTCTGCCCCTGGATAACGACCCGATCGCCCTGCGGCGACAAATCTGGCTGCTCACAGATGAAGCTTACAAGAACGCCGCCGATGCCTATGCAGAGAAGCTCTCCGAGCTGAAGAAGTTCACTGCGGATCCCAACCCGGTGGACGATTTTGCGCGCACCCCGGTAGTCTCTGCTCTCGGTGGAACAGCGAAACTGGAAATCAATCAGGAAGACTGGAACAAAACGCTGGAGCAGGTAACCAACCTGTACCGGCAGTATCCGGAAGTGCAATCGGTCACCGCCTCTGCGCGCTTCACGGCTGTGAATGAATACTTCGTGAACTCCGAGGGAACAATCGTCAGGCAAGGACGGACAACGGCCACTGTGACGCTGGGGGGTTCGACCCAGGCTGCGGACGGGATGCGGCTGGGGCGCAGTCCGTTCTGGACCGAGGAGAAGCCCGAAGATTTGCCGCCGCGCGAGGCACTGCTGTTGGAATCGAAAAAGATGCTGGACACGCTGAGAGCGCTGCGGGAGGCGCCGATCGTCGAGGAATCGTATCGTGGGCCGGTGTTGTTCACCCCGGACGCGGCGGACGACGTATTTGCGGGGTTAATCGGCACCAATGTGTTGGGGCGCAAGCCGCAACTAGGACGCCCGAACCGGACCACGGGGTCGTTTGCGACCAGCTACAAGACACGTGTGTTGCCGAAGTTCGCCACGGTGGTGGACGACCCAACAATGAACAAGTTTGGCGGGAAGAAGCTGGTAGGCAGCTACGCGGTAGACAGCGAAGGCGTGAAGGCGCAGGCGGTTACGCTGGTCAACGAGGGCATGCTGGAGAATTACCTGATGGGGCGGCAGCCCTTGCGTGACTTTCGCAACTCCAACGGACACGGCCGCGCAACCCCGGGGGGAGCGCCAGTGCCTAACCTTGGGGTCCTGCTGATGAAAACCTCAGAGCCCGAATCGTCCAAGGCACTGAATGAAAAATTGAGACAGATGGCGTCGGAGGCAGGCAAGCCCTATGGGTACCGCGTGGAAACGCTGGGGCCAGGTAATACGCCGCGATTGCTGTACCGGGTGTATGTGAGCGACGGTCACGAAGAGCTGGTGCGCGGGGCGGTCTTCAACGAACTGGACGTGCGCACCCTGCGCAACGACCTGGCTGCCATCGGAGACGATCCGCTGGTCAGCAATCGCGTGAGCGGCACGCCGCAGACGATCATTTGCCCCTCTCTGCTGTTCGACGAACTGGAAGTCAAACGGGCCGATACAACCAAAGAGAAGCTGCCGGAATATCCCGCGCCGGAACTGAAAAAGTGATGGCACTTTTGTTGAGAACCGGAAAATTGTGAAGTTCCAGAGTAGAAGGTATGACGCTGCGTGAACGAGTCGAATGGGCGAGCAGGATGGCGTTCCTGGTGTTCATCCTGGCGTCCGCGGCGTTTCTAAGCGCCATCACAGCGATGCGGATCGCCATTCACGGGCGCGAAGTTACGATGCCAAACCTGGTTGGGAAAGACGTCGCCGAGGCAAGCAAGATCCTGCGCGCAAAGGGGCTGCTTTTGCGCGTGGCCGACCGGGTTTACAGCGATGTGCCCATCAATCAGGTGGTGCGGCAGACTCCGCCGCCAGGCATGCTGATGAAAGTCTCGCAGCAAGCGCATGTGGTCTTGAGTCTCGGGCAGCGGCAACTGGAAATTCCCCTGCTCGAAGGCAATACGTTGCGTGTCTCGCGCATTGAATTGCTGCGCGGCGGGTTGCAAGTGGGAGAAGTCTCCACAGTGAACTTGTCCGACTACCCGACGGACACAGTGCTGCTACAGAGCCCAAAACCGGGTCATGGAGCGGCCACGCCAAAGGTGGATGTGCTGGTCTCAGGTGGGCCTAAAGAGATGGCATACGTCATGCCCTACTTGATCGGCATGAATGAGATTGACGCGCAACACCGCCTCGATCAGGCCAACCTGCACCGCAAAATCAACTATGTTACGGCTCCCCAGTGGCCACGCGGAGCCGTGATCGACCAAGCGCCGCTCGGCGGCACGCGCATCGGTGCCAATACGGACGCCCAACTCACCATCGCCAATTGAAGGACTCGCACCGGACTTGGCGGAGGTGCCCGGGCAGCAATTGTTAAGATTCCTGAAAACCGAACTTGAAAGCAGATCCCTCCGCCTTAGGCTGCGGAAGACCGCAGCCTGAGGGTCGGGATGACAATAGGGTGCTTTGCGGAGTTTGCGACAAAGACCGAGCTCTGGTAAGCCGGATTGCGAGGGGCAAGCACGTTGAAAAGTAAAGAGATGCGGTGCTCGTCCAGAGCATTTTAACGCGCAGCTTCAGATTTCAAGCTCCACGGAACAGAAGCGTGGCCGGTTGCGTTCTATTGTGAGACGAAAGCGATGGGGGTGTGTCCGATGCGAATCTCCCTAGCAGTCCTTTTGGCGAGTTCCCTTCTCCTCACGAAATCTGCCGCGCAAAGCCCCATTCGAGTAGACGTGAATCTGGTGAATGTGGCGTTTACGGCACGCGATGGGAGGGGAGCGCTGATTGGGAACCTCACACGGAGCGATGTGGAACTGTACGAAGACGCCGTGCCGCAAAAGATTGAGTTTTTCGCGAAAAGCACGGACCTGCCGTTGGCTCTTGCACTGATTATGGACGTGAGCGGAAGCCAGGAACATTTCGAGAAGAAACATCACAAGGATTTGCAAGTGTTCTTGCAGGAAGTGCTGGGGCCGAGGGATCGGGCCTTCCTGGTATGTTTCGGCAATCATTTGCGGCTGGTGAGCGACTACACCAACTCGGCCGACGAGATACTCTCTAGTTTCCAGGATTTCGACAAGGGGAGAAGACACTTTCCGGAGATCGGCCCGCACGAAGAACGGGAGCTCGGCACGGCCTTTTACGATTCCATCTACTACGGTGTGACGGAGAAACTGGCGCGGGCCGGCGGACGCCAGGCCATTCTGATGTTCAGCGACGGCGAGGACAATTCCAGTTCACACAACATGATGCAGGCGATCGAAGCGGCACAAGAGGCAAACGTACTCGTCTATACCATCCGCTACACGGAGACAAAGCACGGAGAACTGAATGCCCGGAACAAATATGGCATCAGCGTGATGGACCGCATCGCGAAAGAAACCGGCGGGGCGCATATCGACGCCCAAGAAACCGATCCGCACACCTATTTCCAGCTAATCGCGGAGGAACTGCGGACTTCCTACGAGCTCGCCTATTACCCGACCAACAAAGCAAAAGACGACACTTTCCGCAAGATTGTCATTAAGCCGAAGCAAGAAGGGGTGCGCATCCGGGCCAAGACCGGTTACTTCTCGCGGTAGAAAGTACCACGTAACAATGCGGAGCTATTTCTCTCGTAGGTTGCCAGGGGAAATGTTTCCTGCTGTTTGCAAAATTCAAAGAGAAAGCAGATTCCTCGGGCACAAACCGCCCTCGGAATGACAGGTTGAGACACTATTCCTGCAACCTGGTCTCTGTAACCTGCTATGAAGACAACGTCTTGACGCGCGTTTCAGTGCGCCGCTTCCTTCTTCTGCACATCGAGACACATGGTCATCGCGGTGTTGGGGTCGACGGCACTGTCGCCGGTTTCGATGTGGCGAATAATGCCCTCCTTGTCGATCACAAGGTTGGCGCGTAGGGCCCACTGGTAGCTGTCCCCTTCCTTCTCGTAAGTCTTGAGGATGCCATAGGCGGAAAGCATTTTGCGGTTCATGTCGCTCAGGAGGGGAAACTTGACACCGATCTGCTTGGCAAAGGCCTTGTTCGCTGCGGGACTATCCATGCTTACACCGAACACCGCTGTATCATTTGCGTTGATCTTACCCTTATCCAGTCCATCCTGGACTGCTTGAAGTTGCTTGGTTCAACCTCCAGTAAAGGCCAAGATATAAACAGCGAGGAAAACATCCTTCTTCCCACGGTAATCGCTCAGCTTGACGGTTTTCCAATCGTCGCTGAGGAGAGAGAAATCTGGGGCAACGTCGCCGACCTTAAGCGACAGTTTGGGGATCTCGTCCTTTTTCTGGGGTTGTGCAGGAACAGAGGTGAGCGCCGGCGCGAAAGCAAGCAGAACGGCTGAGGCAAGAAAACGCTTCATGGTGAACTCCTGGTTCGGAAGTCTGGCTTGGGCCGAAGGGATGATAACTGGAGGAAGGCTCAGGGCCTAACGAAAAAATACGACAAGTCTGTTCCCAGCGGCAATTTGTGCCCGAGAAATCGCTCTTTCAGAGGGATTCCTCACTCCGCAGACTCCGTTCAGAATGACGGATTGCGATAGCTTTCAGCCGGCGATGGCAAGCGAAGGCGATGGGGAACAGCAAGATGCCGACGCCATGGATCATGGAGTGCGGCAGATGGGCTGCCGCTTTTGCAGCGCAAGACTTGGCGAGAGGGGGAAAGCGGGAGCATGGCTCCCGCACTCCAAACGGCTACCGGAGGTAGCCCCAGTTGTGCAATTTGTCGGAGTCTTCCACCCAGCGGTCGCCGATATCGGTGCGGTAGTACATGTTGGGGATGAGAACGTTCTTGATGCGCGAATAGGCTTGGGCCTGCGCTTGTTTCATGGTCTGGCCGATGCCAACCACGATGAGCACGACACCCGAAGTACCGGCGACGAGCCACTGCTGGTTCACAATTTTCACGTCTTCGATGTGGATGCCTTCGGTAACGGGCCGCTTGAAAACGATGGCGGCGTTTTTCGAGAAGGATTCAAAGGTCGCTTCGTCATCGAAGGGGAACGGCGGGACAACGATGCGCACACCCACCTGGAATCCGCTCCGCGCGCGCCACTTTGGCTCCAGGCCGTTGGCAAGTTCCCAGAAGAGATCGCTGATGGGAGTGAGGATGCCTTCCTGCTGGATGCTAATGGTGGGATAGCCGAAGCGGGAGGTGAATTCCAGCGGATAGATGCCGTTATTGTTGACGATGCAGTTCAGGTCGATGTAGCCGACGTAACCTTCTTCGGCAAGCTTCGGCTCCATTTTCAACAGCGTGCGGTTGAAGAGGGCATTTGGCTCGCTCCAGAACATGGCGGTGCCCATTTCGCCGGTTGGCGGTCCGACTTCCCCCGGGAACAGCTTTTTGTGCTCGAAGTTGATGTTGATGGGGGTGATAAATTTCTTGCCGTTAAAGAAGGCCCCCACGGCGACTTCGACGCCGTTGACGCGACGCTGCAACTGGAAGACCTTGATTTCCTCCGAGAAAGCCCGTTTGTAAGCCTCGAGCATCCCGATCACGTCGTTGCCGTCTTCTTCTTCACCGACAAACAGGCGGCGCTTCACGTTCTGCGCTTCGCCGCTGGGTTTAATGACGTAACGGTCGGGATTCTTCTTCACGAATTCAATGGCGGGGTCGAAAGAGTCAAAATCCTGGTAGGGAATGATGATGACGCCGGCCTTCTTCAGCTCCTCCTGGCCAAAGGAGCGATCGTCCTCGAGGTGGTCGGTGTAGGTGGTACCCCCGATGACGGGTTTGCCAGCAGCGCGCAGGGCTTGTGCTTTGGTGCCTTGGCCGAGGGTGTCGTCAAAAACGACGATGTCGGCCCACTTCACATCTTTTTCATAATCGCTGGACTTAGGCACGAAACCATCGGCGATGTCTCGTTCCTTTTCGTTTTCGACATAGTAGCGGACTTCGTGGCCCTCTTTGACTACCTGCCAAGCGATGTCGCCGATCAAACTGGAAAGAGAGGCAAATAGAAATTTTCGTTTTTCCATGACCAGAGACCTTTCCCCTCCGGAGAGAAAGGCATGGGAGCATTGTAGTTACAGAAGGGCGACTTGGGTATGACAAAACGATAAAAATTTACCTACGAAGCCTCTCCGCGCAGGAGCCGGCCGCGAACCGGGATGAACGGCGTGCGCCGACCAGTTGCAGGGATGAAGATGCAAAGACTGAAGGCCGGGAAACCGTCTGCCAGGGGGCAGGCATCCAACGGGACGAGTGGACCCCTGTTCCAAGGGGCAAACTTATTGCGGGACCTGTCCCGAGGTTCAGGTTATACTGAAGAGGTCCGAGCCGGGGTGGGGGTATCCCCGACTGGCCGAAGACCCGGGCCGGGCACGCGCACACACAAAGAGAGGTGAAGATTGCGGCGATTCCCGCTTCTTCTCGTGACGTTTGCACTTGGGGTGGCATGTGCCAGCGAATGCTCTGCCCAAATCATCTTTCACAAAAAGAAAAAAGTGGACAAGTCCACGGCAGCCAGCAATACGGTAGAGCCTGATAAACAGCTCTATGACAAGGCCATGGACGATATCAAACATGGCCGGCATGAGGTGGGCCGTCTGGGCTTACAGACGCTGATCAACACCTATCCGGACAGTGAATACCTGGCCAAGGCGAAGCTCGCGATTGCGGATTCCTACTTCAAGGAAGGCGGTAGCGCAAATACTACGCAGGCTATTAACGGCTACAAGGACTTCATCGTTTTCTTCCCGTTCCTCCCGGAAGCAGCCTATGCACAAATGCAGGTGTCCATGGCCAATTACAACGAGATGGCCAAGGCAGATCGAGACAACACCCATGCACTCGACGCAGAAGCGGAGTTTCAAACTTTCTTACAGAAGTACCCGAAGGACCCGCTCGCGCCACAAGCGCAACAGAGACTGCGGGAAGTTCAGGAAGTGCTGGCGGAGGGCCAATATCGCATCGCTTACTATTACTATCTAAAAGGGGATCGCCGCGCAGCCGCGGGACGGTTAATGCCTCTGGTCCAGCGCTACCCGCTTTACAGCAAATCCGATACCGCCCTATGGATGTTGGGAGACATTTTCGAAAAGAGCGAGCGCAAGGATATCGCCGGCGTCTACTACGGACGGATCATAAAGGACTATCCGCTTTCAGGACGCGCGGGCGATGCCCGCGGGAAGCTAAAGGCCTTTGGGATGCCTGTCCCGCAGCCAGACCCGAAAGCAGTGGAATGGATGACGGCGGAACAGAATGCGCCACGTCCCCATGAAAGCATGCTGCACAAGCCGTTGGGAATTCTTCATTCCGGCCCGGATGTGCATATGGCGGCGGCTCACGGGTCGCCGAATATGCAACCGCAGAGCGAGGACCAGACAGGCGTGGACATTCTCTCGGGCGGCAACCGGTCCACGATGGGGACGGGCACCGGAAGCACGGGGATCGTGGCTACGGTCAAGACAGGGGAACCTGCACCTGCGGAGTCAAGTACAGGGGGAACATCAACAACCGAGGACGTCAATTCCAACGCCACTGGCGATTCCGCAACCGGGACGACAGGAACGGATAGCCAGACCGACGCGACGAACACGGCTGCCAACAGTGCTTCTGCAGATGCCGGTAAAGCAGACAACACACAAGCGACGACGGACAACTCAAGTCAAAACCAGAATTCCAACCAGAAAGAGTCCAGCAGCAAGAAGAAGGGGCTGAAGAAGATCTTGCCCTGGTAGCGGGAGTTGGGAGGCAGGTTAGAGGTGCGGGATGGGGTCTCGCCCTTGCCCTTCCGTACAGGTTTATGAATACGAACGAACCATGTCCGCTTCCGACACAAGGGAGCAGGGCGGTAATTGACGCCCGCCGGACCGAGTGCTCCAATACAGTTTGAAGCTTGATGTGTCGGTAGCGGGTGCTGCCGGGAGGAAGTTCGGTGGCCAAAATACTGGTTGCGGACGACAACAGTAACATACAGAAAATGGTGGGGCTTGCCCTGAAAGACCAGGGCATCGACGTGGTCGCCGTGGGAAATGGCGAGGCCGCCGTGCGGAAGATTTCGGATGTGCATCCGGATCTGGTTCTAGCTGATGTGTTCATGCCGGTGAGAAACGGCTACGAAGTTTGCCGGTACGTGAAAGAGGATTCTGCGCTTTCCCATATTCCCGTGATCCTGCTGGTAGGGGCCTTCGATCCACTGGACGAGCAGGAAGCACAGCGAGTCGGCGCCGATGGCGTGCTGAAGAAACCGTTCGTGCCGCCGGACCCGTTGATATCGATGGTGAAGTCTGCTCTGACACGGGCAGGTGTTTCACTGGGCCCTGCGCCGGGCAAAGAAAAGCCAGCACCTCCCACGAGTCGCACGGGGGCCGATATCCTCAGCGGAGGAGTTGGTTCAAAACTTGCCGCGCTCTCCGGGGAAAAATTGCCAGAGGCAATGCCGGAACCAGCCGAAGAGTTCCCTACGCCGCCTCCACAGGTGAAAATCCCGGAGGGGCAAGGGCCGGTGGCGTTCGGAAGCTTGCTCAACACCCCAGAAACTGAAGAGGAGCAGGTTTTCTCCTCGAAGCCAATGATCAATCTGGCTGCAAACCGGAACTGGGACGAGGAACCAAACGATGTTCCGGAGGAAGAGGAGGAAGAGGAGTCAGCGCGGGGAGGCTGGCGCCCGGGTGGACTGGATGAGGAAGCGGTCCACGCCGCGGACAGTTCGGCTGGTGTTCAGGATTGGCGCGATGAAGCGTTCCACGGCAGTTCGCCGGCAAAGAACAATTCTGCACATCACTGGGCACCTCCACTAGAACCGGAACAAATCCTGGAAGCGGCGCAGTCACCCGCCGTGGCTGTGTCCACGCTTGAGACGAAGCCAACCAACGGATCTACTCCGTTTGCCAGCGACGCTTGGGCCGCGGCCATGGCCGCAGGTGTTGAAGAAAAGCTTGCGACAGCGGAAGTGAAAGAGGTTTCCGAGGAGCAGCCGGTCGCAGCGCCAAGAGAGATCCCCGCGGAGCAATTGCCGGGAACGGTGGCAGCTTCGTTGGAAAGCAGCGGGAAGGTAGCTGCGCTTGGAAACGAGGAAGTCAAGGCGCAGGAACCCGGGAACTGGGCTGTGGTTCCGGAAACGTCATGGGAAGCCGAAGCAAAGCGTGCTTCCCTGCTGGCTTCGACGTGGGATGTCGCGCCGGCGCCGATTCCTGCGACCGAAGAAACGCAGGAAGTTTCTGCGTACGTAGCGGAACAGCCTGAAGTGCATACGGAACACTCCGAAATGCCAGGCGAGAATCCAGTTTCCGCATATTCTGGACATTGGGAAGGCGAACACGAGACGGCAGCCCCTGTGGAAGCCGCGACTCAGGGAACGATAGCAGAGGCGCCCGCGGAGGTTTCCCATCCGAAGAGCTGGGAGAATGCCTGGGAATTGCCTGCGACTGGAGTTGTTCCGCCGGTTGTCGAAGAAGCACCCACAAAAACGGAGCCGGAAGTCCAACATGTTCCCGAGCCAACTATTGTTCAGGAGGAGCCTGGGCACATAGCTGAGGCTGTGCACGTGACCGAGTCTGCGCCGGTGGCCGAGTCTGTGCCAGTGCCTGAACCGCAGCCTCCCGTAGAGGCGGAGCTGCAGCCGGCCCAACCAAACATGGATGAATTGGTTGCACGGGTTCTGGGAAAAATGAACCCTGAGGTCCTGCAGAGGGTCACACAGGAAATTCTAAAGCCGGTCATCGAAGCGATCGTCCGCGACGAGCTCAACTCCAAGAAATCGTAACGCGCTAACTCTCTCCCTAGTGTTATTTCGATTGGAGGTCTTTTTGTCCCTGTAATAGTGTCAAAACGCCGCTCAGGTAGGCCCGGAATGCGAGTTTGCCCGTAGAGCAGATAGCAACGTCATGGGATCAGCGTTGTCACCAAATGTCTTGCTAAGGTGCGCGAAGACGTCGCGATTCCCCGGCGCAAAAATGAAGCTCGCCCCGAGTTGGAAAGGATGCTCTCCGAGCTGGTGCTGGCGGTGGCCGGCAGCTTTTGCGCGGGCCCGTGCTTCGGCGTTATCCCGCCGAAGCAAATGGAATAGGTTGCCGGATTTCAGTCCCGCCGCCCGATACACGACTCGATCGGCATCGACAAGCAAGGGGAACGCGATCTCCGCTTCTTCACGAAACAAACGCGCGTAATTCATGTCGCCGAGCCCGATCGCCGCCAAGGTAGCCCCTGCCTGACTGAACTCTTTCTCATGCTCGCGCAACTGCGCGACGTGCTCGCGACAGAAAATTCACCCATAGTGCCGCAGGAAGACGACCACCGCGCGACTCTTCTCCCACAGAGAGCCGAGGCGGACTTCTCCGCCAGTGGCTTCGGGCAGCACTAGATTCGCGATCTTCCCACTGAGAGACTGCGCCATGACCATATTGTAGCCGATCGTCCCGGGGGAACACGGGCAACTCGTGAACAGCACAATTCCCGTCGCGCGGATGAGTTTGACGCGTCGGACCGCGTGCTCGTATATTGAAAGATTCATTCAGGTGCACATGGGTGTGCCTTGCGCGACCTTTCGATGGGAATTACGAGGACGGGATGGCCCGCGAGATAGCCAAAGCATACGAGCCGAAGCAGATTGAGCCACGCTGGGCGGAATTCTGGGTGAAGGAAGTCCTCTTCAAAGCGCCCCCCGGCCCCTCAGAACGCGTGTTTTCCATCGCGCTTCCCCCGCCGAATGTGACCGGCTCCATCCACATTGGGCACATGCTGGAACACACGCAAATCGACACGCTCGTCCGCTGGCACCGCATGCGGGGCTACCGCACGCTTTGGCTGCCGGGAATGGATCACGCCGGAATCGCAACGCAGTTTGTTGTCGAGCGCATGCTGGCGAAGGAAGGGATCAAAAGACAGGACCTGGGGCGCGAGGAGTTCGAGCGGCGCGTCTGGAAATGGAAAGAGGAAAGTGGCGGAGTCATCCGGGAGCAGATGATTCGTCTTGGGGCATCCTGCGATTGGACGCGCGAGCGCTTCACACTCGAACCGGCGCTCTATCGCGCTGTTTTGCATGCGTTTCTGCAGCTTTATCGCGAAGACCTGATTTATCGCGGGCGGTACATGGTGAACTGGTGTCCCCGCTGCCAAACGGCAATCAGCGATTTGGAGGTTGTGCATCACGAACGAACCGGTGAGCTCTGGAATATCCGTTACCCCTTGATCGATGGGAGCCAGCCGAGCGCAACGGAATATCTCGTTGTGGCGACGACGAGGCCGGAAACGATGTTGGGCGATACGGCGGTCGCAGTGCATCCCAGCGATGAGAGGTACCAGCATTACGTCGGGAGAAAAGTGCTGCTGCCGCTGATGAATCGCGAAATTCCCGTCATCGCGGATACTTATGTCGACCGCGAATTCGGCACCGGCGTCGTGAAGATCACGCCGGCGCACGACCCGAACGACTTCGAAATCGGCAAGCGGCACAACCTGCCCGAGATCGATGTGATGACCGACACCGGCACCATGAGCGAGGCGGCTGGAAAATACGCGGGACTCGANCGATTTGCGGCGCGCGCGCGAATTGTGAGCGAACTGAAGGAACTGGGCCTGATGGAGTCCGTGAAAGAACACCTCCACGCAGTTGGCACCTGCGACCGGTGTAAGGCGCTGGTGGAACCGCGGGTTTCGACGCAGTGGTTCATGAAAATGAAACCGCTTGCAGAACCGGCAAAGCAGGTCGTCCGCGAGGAGCTGATCGACGTTATCCCCGACAACCAACGGACGGTCCTGCTGAACTGGCTCGAAAACATTCGCGATTGGTGCATTTCACGACAGCTCTGGTGGGGCCACCGTATTCCCATCTGGCACTGCGCGGATTGCAAGGAAATGGTGCCGGCGTTCGACTCGAAAGTTGAACTCGTGGAAGGTCATGCGCGAGCGGCCAGCGTGCCAAAGACCTGCCCGAAATGCGGCGGATCCAAGCTGAAGCAGGATACGGACGTTCTCGACACGTGGTTCAGTTCGGGCCTGTGGCCGTTCTCGACGCTAGGCTGGCCGGACGATACGCAAGACCTGCGAGATTTCTACCCCACGAGCCTGCTGATCAGCGGTTACGACATCCTGTTTTTCTGGGACGCGCGGATGATCATGATGGGCCTGCACCTAACGGCCGACAGGTCCGCCGGGGACGCGCGGAAAACCATTCCCTTCCGCCGGCTGTATCTTCACTCCCTGGTGCGAACGGCGGAAGGCCAAAAGATGTCGAAGACCAAAGGGACTGGCGTTGATCCACTGCAGTTGACGCAGGAGTACGGAACCGACGCGTTGCGTTACATGCTCGTGAGCATGGCCGCGCCGGGAACGGACATTGCGCTATCTGAGGATCGGTTGGGTGGGGCGAAGGCGTTCGCGAACAAAATCTGGAATGCGGCGCGTTTTTTGCTCGTCAACCTGGATAAATTCGAACAGGGCGGAACCTCATTGGAGGAACTCGCCGCACCCGAGATACGCGCCCAGGCCCCGCACGCTTATGAGGGAAAGGTGCCGCTCGTGGACCGCTGGCTGTTTGCGCGTTTGGCGAACACGACGAAAGCGGTGAACGATGCACTCACAGATTACAGGTTTCACGAAGCAGCACAGGGAGTGTATCAATTCTTCTGGGGAGATTTTTGCGACTGGTACATCGAATGGGTGAAGCCGGAGTTACAGCACCCGGACCGGGCACGCGCTGCGGTCGCGTGGAAGAATCTGTTTGCGGGATTCGACGCAGCGCTGCGGCTGTTGCACCCGTTTATGCCTTTTCTGACTGAGGAATTGTGGCATCAACTGCCGCAGAGGTCAGGCGCGAAGTCCATTGCCCTGGACAGGTATCCCGAAACACGGGAAGCGTGGAACGATCCGCAGGCCATCAAAGACTATGGTCTGGTACAGGAAATTATCCAGGCGTTGCGCACAATCCGCGCGGAGATGAAACTGGACCCCAAGAAAAAGGCAGCCGCAGAATTTTTTAGCGCAGATGCCTGGACGCGAGGCGTGATCGAGGCGAACAAGGAAGGAATCCAGCGTCTCGCGATTCTCTGCGAATACCGTGTGCTGGCAGAAAAGTTGCCGGAGGGCGGCGGTGGCATGCGTTCGACAGCACAGTTTGACATCCGCATCCCTTACGCTGCCGAGATTGTTGATGCCGCGGCCGAACGAGTGCGGCTGAAAAAAGAAGTTGAGGGACTGCAAAAGGCGATCACCTCAAAGGAAAATCAACTGGGCAATGATACATTCCGGAGCAAAGCGCCGGAGAAGATCATCCAGCAGATGGAAGCGGCGCTGGCGGCGCAGCGGATCGAACTGCAAAAACTGACGAACCGTCTGAACCAGTTGGGCGAAGACTGAGGGGCAACCTTCCGGAGTGCATGAGCCCGACCCCCGCTTTTGTTCGCGCCAGGATATTGGGTTGGCACAATCATTTGGCCGTGAAAGCGGCAGTATGGCTGCCCCACCCCAAAAAGGGCGTCTCCGTGGATTGGGATTCGAGTTACATCCGGGCACTGACTACCGCGGCGCTCGCTGAGGACGTCGGGACCGGCGATGTCACGGTGGCGGCGACGATTCCGGCAAATGCGCGCGGGCGAGCTCACGTTGTTGCCAAGCAGGACCTGATTTGTGCGGGATTGCCCTTGGCCGAACGCATTTTTCGTGCACTCGACCCACAGATGAAAGTCGATTTGCGGGCAAAGGACGGCCAACAGGTCGCTACGGGCCAAGATCTGATGCATTTGGATGGCAAAGCCAGCGCGATTCTGACCGGGGAACGGACGGCATTGAACTTTCTGGGGCGCCTGAGTGGCATTGCTACGCTGACCCGCCGGTTCGTGGAACAGATTGCCGGCACGCGCGCCAAAATGCGCGACACGCGGAAGACGACACCGGGCTTGCGGCTGCTGGAAAAATACGCCGTCAGGATGGGCGGGGGAACAAATCACCGCATCGGATTGTTTGACGCAATTCTGCTGAAGGAAAACCATATCGCGCTTGCGGGCAGCGTGAAGGCCGCGCTCGATCAAGCGCACAGCTACATTTCTTCCCAGATGAGACCCCGCGCCCTGACGGCTTACGAAGCAGTGGGTGTTATGCCGTCAGAGACGGAAACCCGCTCGCTTTCGATCCAGATCGAGGTACGCAATGAGAATGAGCTCCGCGAAGCGCTCGCAGCGGGAGCGGAAGCGTTGCTGCTCGACAATATGACGCCTGACGAGGCGCGTCGCTGCGTCGAGATTGTGCGCCGCGTTCGGTCAGACTGCGTTGTGGAAATATCGGGCGGGATCACGTTGGCCAACGTTCGCGCTTACGCCGAGACGGGCGCGGACTACCTGTCTTCGGGGGCGCTCACGCACTCTGCGCCGAACGCGGACATAAGCCTGCTTGTCGATCGCATGGAGTAAAAGTAAGCTAAGACGCGCAGAAGCACAGGACCAGGGCCTGATGCCCCAAACACCTTCTCTACCAGGAACAACCGATCGACGGCTGGCAGCGCTACTCACGCTGCTATCGGAGAACGCAACGATTGTGATCAGCGGCGCGCGGATCGCGCGGGAGATCGGCGTGTCGCGGTCCACGGTCTGGCGGTGGGTCGAACAGTTGCGAGAACTTGGCGTCCGCGTGAAAGGTCAGCGCCACACCGGATACTTTCTTGAAAGAGTCTCGGACATTCTGACTCCGGATCTGTTGCGCAAGCGGTTGAAGGGCAACCTGTTTGGGAAACGCGTGTTTCATTTCTTCAAGACCGATTCGACAAACCGTGTGGCGATGGAATTGGGCTATGCGGGTGAGCCAGAAGGCACGGTGGTCATGGCGGAGGAGCAGACAGCGGGACGAGGACGTTCCGGGCGGAGCTGGCACTCCGAACGGGGCACAGGTTTGTACTTCACGGTGCTGCTCAGGCCGAGACTGGCTCCGGCCCAGGCGCCTCTCCTAACGATGCTGGCTGGAATTTCGGCACACGCCGCTATTGAAGCGCAAACCGGTCTCGTGCCGGAACTGAAGTGGCCGAATGACCTGATGCTGAATGGGAAGAAAATTGGCGGCATCCTGACCGAGATGCATGCCGAGCCAAGCGCAATACGTTTTGTGATCATTGGGGTGGGCATCAACGTGAATCAGGAGAAGTTTCCGGCCGAGCTTGCCCCGATTGCCACCTCGCTGCGAAGAGAATCCGGGAAGACGAACTACCGGTTGGAGCTGCTGGTGCGGTTGCTGACGCAATTCGAGAGCGACTACAATCGGTTCCTGCGCGAAGGCGCGGCGTTTGTGGTGGACCGCTTCCAAGAGGTCTCGACTTTTGCGAGGGGGCGCCGCGTGCGCGTGGACACGGGCTCGGAATCATTCGTAGGAATCACCGCTGGACTGAATCCCGAAGGATTGCTTCTGGTGACGAGAGACGATGGATCACCAGTGACAGTAATTGCTGGAGACGTAACCGAGGTTCGCTGAGACATGCTGCTGACCATTGATGTGGGCAACACCAATACGGTGCTGGGTGTGTTCCGGGGCGAAGAGTTGATTGCCAACTGGCGGCTAACGACCGCGCAAGCGCAGACGGTGGATGAATACGGGGTGCTGGCACGCAACCTCTTTTCGCTGGCTGGCCTGAACCAGGAGATGATCAGCGGTGTGATTATCAGCTCCGTAGTGCCGCCGATGAACTGGACGCTGGGCGAAATGTCGCGTTTGTACCTTGGAAAAAAGGCGCTTTTCGTGGAGATGGGCGTAAAGACCGGGCTCTCGGTGCATGTCGACAATCCCATGGAGGTGGGCGCGGACCGGATCGTCAATGGCGTGGCGGCGTTTCACAAGTACGGAGGCCCATGCATTGTGGTGGACTTCGGCACGGCGATTACGTTCGACGTGATCTCTGCGAAATGCGAGTTTCTGGGCGGCGTGATTGCGCCTGGGATCGGCATTGCTTCCGAAGCGCTTTTTACACGCACCGCGCGCTTGCCGCGCGTGGAAATCAAGGATCCGGGAAAGGTGATCGCCACAAACACAGTGACCAATATTCAAGCGGGACTGTACTACGGCGCGGTCGACATGGTGGACGGCATGCTGGCGCGCATCAAGGCGGAATTGAAGGCCCAACCGGCCGTGGTGGCAACAGGTGGCCAAGCGAGGCTCGTGGCGCGCGGGTCCAAGCATATCCAACATGTAGACGATTACCTGACGCTGACCGGGTTGCGTTACATTTGGGAGAAGAACCAGCCCGGCGAGCCGCATCACGAGCCGAACCAGGTTGCCCCCGCGAAGCCCGAGGCACCGAGAGCAAAAAAGGTTCCACGCTGAAGATCCCGGCGCCTTCCCTGTGCCCGAATCATGGAAAACTGGAATTACTTCAACTATTTCACGGAAATCGAAGAGCACTTCTGGAAGAAGCGCGGAGCCCATCTGCTGGTCTCGCCGCTGGATTGGGCCATCATGGAGACTTGGCAGAAGGCCGGGGTGCCGCTGGAGGCAGCACTCAAGGGGATTGATCGGGCCTTCGAAAGCTACCTGCGGTCGCGCCGCGGCGCCAAACCGCTGAAGAGCCTCGCGTATTGTACTGATGCCGTGCTCGAAGCCGCAGAGGAACAAAAGGAGGTAGCGGCGGGTAAACAGGCACCACCGCACGCGGAAAAGAAGGAACCTTTTTCGCGGGACGAATTGCGGGTGTATTTGCAACGTAACGAGGATATGCTGCGCAAGGCAGCCGAACGGACGGAGACATTGCAACCCGAACTGGCCGCTTTCTTGCGCCACGCGGCAGATTCGCTCGGTTCCTGCGTGGCGCTGCTGGACGCGGCAGGGATGCTGGATTTGGAAGATCTCGAGCGTCGAATGACGATTCTTGACGAAAAAATCCATGCCACACTGCTGAGCAGTGCAAGCGAAGATTTGATGCTGAAGATTCATCGCGAAGTGGATTCGCAATTGTCGCCCTACCGGCGGAAAATGAGGGCCGAGCAGTTGGCACTAGTGGAAAAACAATATTTGCAGAAACGCCTGCTGGACGAGTACCAGTTGCCGCGCCTCAGCCTCTATTACTTCTCGTGAGCTCAATGCTGCTGCAGGAGCTTGGCGGGAGAAAGACGGGATTGAACAACTATGGCTGATGAGTTACAGTTATCAATTGAGAAGCTTATTTATGGCGGTGAAGGCTTGGCCCACGCCGACGGCAACACCGTGTTCGTGCCCTATGTGCTCCCTGGCGAGCAGGTACGCGCCTCCGTCCGAACGCGGAAAAAGAAATTGATCCATGCCAACTTGCTGGAAGTGAAGCATTCCGCCCCCGCTCGTGTTCCGCCCAAGTGCCCTCATTTCGGGTCGTGCGGCGGGTGTCATTACCAGCATATCGAGACAGGTGAGCAGGTTCGATTGAAGAAGGAGATCCTGCGGGAAACGCTTTCGCGGCTTGGCGGCGTGGAATGGACTGGAGCCATTCGGGAGCATACGGCTCAGCCCTACGGCTACCGCAACCGCGCGCAGTGGGCCTTTCGCGATGCCATGCCGCGAGCCTTCGGATACTTTCTTCCGGAAAGCGCGCATATTCTGCCGATTGACGAGTGTCCGGTGCTCTCTCCCCTTCTTGCTGGGACTTTCGCACAGTTGCAGGAGTTGGCGCGCGCCAACGCACTTTCCCCGGGGATCCTGGAAATCGAGGCGTTTGCGGACAGCGAGGACGCTAAACTTGCGCTTAATGTTGCATATGAGCGGTTTCCGAAGCCACCCAGGGCACTGGCTTCCGAATTCAAGACAGCGGTGCCAGCTTTGGAAAGCCTGCTGCTTCTGGATCAGAGCAAGAATCGGTTTGAGCTGGATGGTCCCGGCTACTTGACACAGAAAGCAGGTGAGTTTGCCTATCGGGTGGGGCATCTTTCGTTCTTCCAGGTGAACCGCTTTCTTGTGGAGGACCTGTTGCAGACCATTGTGGGGGGGGCGAAGGGCGGATACGCCCTCGATCTGTATGCTGGCGTGGGATTTTTCACGCTGCCGCTGGCGAAGACCTTTCAAAAGGTGGTGAGTGTAGATGCGAACCTAGCTGCCACGCGCGATCTGCGCAACAATGCGGAACTTGCGGGCGTACAGGTCATCTCCGAAAACGAGCACACAGAAGAGTTCCTGAAGAACAATCAGGAACAGCCCGATTTTGTTGTGCTTGATCCGCCGCGCGCGGGGCTGGGAGCAGAAACTGCAGCGCGGTTGGCGAATCTGGGCGCGCCGGAAATTGTGTACCTTTCTTGCGATGCTTCGACGCTGGCGCGCGACCTTGCAGTCCTGATTGGAACGGAGCGCAAGCCTCACACGGAGATTGTTCCCGAGCACAAGTATGAGATTAAAGAAGTACATTTGTTCGACCTGTTCCCACAGACCTTCCACATCGAAACGCTGGTGAGGTTGCGAAGAGTCTCATGAAGGTCCCGGCCGTCGCGATTGCCGCCGCGTTTGCCAGCGGCATATTGCTCGGCCTTTCGCAAATTGTCGCGCCGCACGCCACCATGCATCCATTTCTCGTGAAGCTCGTGGCGGCGGTTTGTGGACTATTGGCCCTCAGTTTTTTTCTTACCTGGCACAGTTTCCACTGGCTCGCTGCGAGCATTTCCCTTCTCTGCTGGATTGGGCTGGGTACGCTTGCCGCTTGCCTGAGCCAACAGCCGCTGCCGACCGAGCACATCGTGTCGCGCCTCGCCGCTCAGCAAGTTCCACTACGGACGCCGTTGCGGTGGCACGGTGTTCTTCGAAGTGAGCCAGCACGGTTGCCTTGGGGTTATAGCCTCGACATGAACCTCGCTAGCGTCGAAAAAGCGGAGGGGATTCTTCCCGTTTCGGGCGGAATGAGACTCGGTTATACGCCGCGCGAGGACGATCCCGCACTGCCCGAGTTGCATGCCGGTGACGAAATAACCGTATTCGTCGAGGCACGCCTGCCTCTGGTCTACAAGGATGCCGGTGCGTTCGACCGCCGTGAGTTCCTTGCTAGGCAAAATATCTACCTCTTGGCAACTCTGCGCACAAGCAAACTTTTGGAAAAGACGGGTGAGTCAACGCCAGCTCTCCAGTGGCAGGTGGCTCGCTTGCGAGGTTACCTGCGCGACCGTCTGGACGCCATCTTCACGACTGCTCCCGAAGCCGCCGCGATCTTGCGGGCGATGCTGCTAGGCGATCGCAGCTTTGTGGATCGAACGGAATCAGTCGAGTACCAGAAGACGGGCGTTTTTCATGTGCTCGTTGTTGCGGGATTGCATGTTGGGGCGCTAGCTGTCTTCTTGTATTGGCTGGGGCGAAGACTGCGTCTGCCGCGTTCGGTTGAGGTATTGCTGATCCTCCTGGCGCTATTTGCCTACATTACGGTAGTAGAGCAACGCACGCCCGTGTTACGCGCAGGTTTGACGACGGGAATCGTGCTGCTGGGGTCGGTGTTCTACAGGCGATTGGAACTGCTGAATTCCGCGGCACTTTCCGCTCTGCTTCTCCTGGTGGCCGATCCCAATTTCATCACAGACAGTGGATTTTTGCTCTCGTTCCTGGCGATCAGTTGCATTGCCGGAATCGCCTTGCCGCTTCTGGATCGGCAGGTGCAGCCGTTTCTCCGAGCCGTGGAAGCGTGGCGAGATGTGACACGCGACACCAGTCATGCGCCCAGAATCGCGCAGTTTCGACTGGATTTTCGCGATGCTCTCACGGCACTGACCAGGCCGCTCAGCAGCCGCTCGGCGCGCTGGGCGCAGGATCTGGGAGCAAAGGCGGGGTGGGTATCTTTGCGAGTCGTAGAGCTGTTCCTCCTTTCGTTTGTGCTGCAATTGGGCATGCTGCCGCTCCTGGCGCGTGACTTTCATCGCGTGTCGCTCCTGGGGCCGGTGGTCAATCTCCTGGTTGTGCCGCTGACAGGAGTCATTGTCCCCTTGGGGTTCTTTAGCTTGGCGGTGGGCGCGTTGATTCGTGCCGCGGCGCGATTAATGGCCCAGCCATTGATATGGCTTGTCTTTCTGCAGCATCACCTTGTGTCCTTGTTTGCCGCGATCCCTCATAGCAGCTACCGGATTCCGGGACCGCCAGAGTGGCTCATGGCTTTGTTTTTTTTGGCCTTAGTACTGGCAGCGGCCGCGCTGCGTTTCGAGAAAACCCTGAGGAGATGGCATTGGATCGCGCTGACTGTTTTCACAGGCTTGGCCGCAGGTGCCATCGCCACTTATCCGTTCCGCCCATTGGTAAACGCAAACCGGCTGGAGGTTACCGTTCTCGATGTCGGGCAGGGCGATTCGATCCTGGTGGTATCGCCGAAAGGGAGCACGCTTCTGATTGATGGCGGGGGAGCGTTTCAAGGATTTCGTGGCGGGGAAGAACATCTAGGACAGGACCCCGGCGAAGAAGCGGTTTCCCCATATCTGTGGTCACGCGGTTTCCAGAAGCTGGACGCTGTCGCGTTGACCCATGCGCATCAGGACCACATCGGCGGGCTCACCGCGGTGCTGGAGAATTTCCACGTGAGTCGGCTCTGGCTGGGTAGGGAAACAGCGGCGCCCGCGTTCGCCAGGCTGAAGCAGGTTGCCGGTGGTCTCCATGTGCCGATCGAGCAGGAGCGGCGTGGGCAGAGCTTTGTGTGGGATGGCGTAAAGGTCGATTTCCTCTGGCCCGAGGCTCCTCCCGACGAAGCCGCTTCGGAGGCGAAGAACAACGATTCGCTCGTTGCGCGCCTGCAATACGGCGATCGCACGTTTCTCCTGCCCGGTGATGCCGAAAAGCAGGTGGAGTACGCCATGCTCGCCGAGAACGAACCTGGATTTCTACATGCAGATGTTCTTAAGGTCGGGCATCACGGAAGCAGGAATTCCAGCATGCCGGAATTCCTCGATGCGGTCGGCCCTCAGATTTCCGTGATTTCTTCCGGGGAGGAGAACCCCTATGGCCACCCGAGCCCGGAACTCCTGGAACGGCTCAAAGAAAGGCGCTCTCGCATCTTGCGGACCGATCAAGATGGCGCCGTACAAATTCTTACCGACGGCCACGCAGTGCAGGTGAGCTGCTTTCGGGCGTGCCCTACAGCTCCGGCTCAATCAGCGAGCACGCAACAGCGAGATCAGGGCCAGCCCAGCCAACAATGACAGAAAGCCGATCGCTGCCCGGTATTCGCGATTTTTCGTGTACTGCCCCCAAGAAAAAACACCGTTGGTCAGGGCTGATTTCGCCCCGGTGTTCGGACGCGGGAAGAAGAGAGGAACTTTGGCTGCGTAAGCGTCAAATGCAGCTCCGTGTTTCAGCCGTAGCTCCGTCTCTTCGCGTCGCATCACGAAACCATAGACCACCGCAAAGTAAATTAGCAACAATGCGGCGGCCCACCACGAGCGCATCGCGACGGCTGCGCCTGCGGCAAGGAGGCTACTGCCGAAGTAGAGTGGGTTGCGCGTGTGCGCGTACGGGCCTGTGGTGATGAGGACTTCTTGCTTATGCAGGTAACCGGCGGCGTAGGCGCGAATGGCGAGCCCCACAACTCCCAACCCGGCACCCAAAAGAATGGAGCGAGGCGTTGGCCTCGCCAACCACAGAGCAATCACTGCCAGCAGATAACCGAGCCGCACACGCCAGCGCGCAAAGAAATCCAGCGCCGTCACCCGTGTACTCCCAACCGCTGCTTTACCGCCGCAAACACCGCATCCACAGAAAGTTCCAGGAGCGAGGGATCGGTTATGTTTGAACGGTTGTGGGACGTTGCCGCATTGGGACTGCGCAGAACGATATCCCCTCGCGGATACGGTCCATTCCGCGCTGGATCCGTTGGGCCAAATAGAGCCACAGCGGGCGTGCCGAGTGCCACGGCGAGGTGAAGCGGTCCTGTATCTCCCCCAACGATGCATTGCGAGTTCCGTAGCAGAGCTATAAGAGGCCCGGTCTCGCCGTCATATTGGATAGGCTTTGCGCTACCGCTTGCCCCCACGACCTCGCTGGCCAATGCTGCCTCACCGGGTCCGTAGTTTATGACGCTGGGCAAGCCAAGTTCGCTGCGGATTCTTTGGCAGAGCGCGCCGAACCGCTCGGCCGGCCAGCATTTCGCACGCCAGCCTCCACCGGGGCTGAGCACCACGTAGCGGCTGAGTCCTTCCTTCTGCAAGTCCGAACGCACGCGCGCACAATCGGCCTCGGTAACCCGCAGTGCAACACGGCCAACGGGCCGATGGGCGCCCGCAGAAAGCGAGAGTTCGCCATTTTGATCCGCGATATGGGTGGTCTTGCAAACAATCCGGTCCGTATAGAGAATCGGCACGCCGAATTCCCGAATCGTGGCAGAGGAAAAACCGATGCGCTTGGCCACGCCGCCAAAAAATGGAAGAAACGCCGATTTCCACAAACCCTGGTAATCGATAGCCACATCCCAGCGGCGCGCACGGAGTTTCGAGATGACCTGGCGGACCGACGCGAGGTCGCGCGAATCCACGGGCCAGATTTCTGTCGCAAGCTCGCTGCTGGCCACGAGTTCAACCCAACGGGGATGCGTGAGCCATACGATTTCCGCTGCCGGGAACGATTCGCGGAGGCCGGCTACGGCGGGAAAGGTGTGCACAATGTCGCCGAGCGAGCCCAGGCGTACCACCACGATGCGCGGGTTAGCCATGCAGCCCCTTGCGAATCAAATCGAAGAATGAGCGCGTGGAGTGATCCTTGGGATCACCGACGATGGCGACGCGAATTCCTAGGCGGTCCGATGCCGCTCGCTCCGGCACGGTCTCCGGTGTGTAGTCGGTCCCTTTCGCGTGGACATCAGGGCGCAATTCTTCAAGAAGGGTTTCCACGTTCGGCTCAGAGAAGATTACAACGTAATCGACATCGCGCAGTGCGGCCACCAGGAGCGCTCTGGCCTGCTCGTCAAGAATCGGCCGACCCGGTCCCTTCAGTCTTTGCGTACTGGCGTCGGAATTGACGGCAACAACAAGAATGTCCCCTTCGCGTTTCGCTCCGGAAAGGTAACGAACGTGGCCAACGTGAAGCGTATCGAAGCATCCATTCGCCAGCACGATGCGTTTTCCTTGACGTCTGAGCTTTGCGAGCCGGGTGGAAGCATTTTCGCGAGCAAGGATTTTGGTTTCGGCTAGGCGCATAAGTTACGAAGGTGCCTCGGATGCTGCATTTTGAATTGCTTGCAACAACTCCGTGCGAGAGACGGTAGCAGTTCCGCGCTTCATCACCACGAGCCCGCCCGCGATATTAGCCATATGCGCCGCTTCGATTGGCGACGCCCCGCTGGCGAGACCAAGTGTGTAGGCAGCGAGAACTGTGTCACCCGCGCCAGTGACATCTATGGCCTGATTGCTGCCGTGAACCGGAAGGTGAACCGTCTTTTTCCCCGGCTGAAACACCGCCATACCATCCTTGCCTCGCGTGATGACAAGAGAGTCTAGCTTCATGGCATGCAGTGTGGCCCGGCCGCAGCGTTCTAGTTCCGCTGTATCGCGGCCAATTGTGGTGTGATGCAGCGCTTCCATCTCCGACTCGTTGGGTGTAGCCGTGGTGACACCGGTGCGCTGGTAGGCCAACAGACGATAGCGGGAATCCACGCTGACGAGAATACGCCGATTCCCTGATCGCGTGAGACGCCGAACTGTTTCCGGGTTGGCGACACCGAAGCCGTAATCCGACACGGCGAGAGCGTCGGCATTTTTGATGCGCGCTGCAAGGAGCTGCTCGAATTTCTTGCGATAAGTTTCCGCGAGAGGGTCCTGCGGCTCGTAGTCCACGCGCAAAACCTGCTGGCCAACCGTATGCGTCCAGCCGGCCAGGAAACGAGTCTTCGTCGGCGTGGTCCAGCCTTTTAGACGAAGAATGCCGGAAACATCGACGTTCCTTTCCTTGAAAGCTTGCACCAAAGAGTCGCCGGCGAAGTCATCTCCAACGGCAGTGACGGGCAGGACCCGCGCCCCCAAAGCAGCAAGATTGTTTGCGGCGTTGGCGCCCCCGCCGGGAACGACATGGGTCTCGCGGTGGCGAAGGATCAAGACGGGCGCCTCGCGCGAAACGCGACTAATATCACCGTACTGAAAAGAGTCGGCCACGAAATCGCCCAGGACGACCACGCGCTTACCTTCAAAGCGCTCGACGAACTCCGCGAGGGCCATCAGGTCCACTGCTGCGGACGAGTTTGCATGCGTTTTGCTTTGCTTCATGGCTGGGGTCCCAATATCCAATCTACCGCCCGTTGCACGTCGTCCACAATTGCATGCGGCTGACGCGGCCAGTCCTTCGCGTGCCAGGTTTCCTCCCCAAGGCCATAGCCGGTGCGCACAAAAATCGCCTGGCAAGCAGCGCGGAAGGCCATTTCCATATCGCTAAATCGATCGCCAACCACATACGAGCGAGGAACATTCAGCTTGTGTTCCTGCATCGCCCGTTCGATCATACCCGTCTTCGGCTTGCGACAATCGCAGCCGTCGGCAGAACTGTGCGGGCAGTAGTAAATGCCGTCCAGCCGCGCGCCGGCGGAATGCAAGTTGCGTTGCATACGCTCATGCACTTCCCGGATGAGCGTTTCTGGAAAATACCCGCGAGACACCCCAGATTGATTGGTCACCACGATTACGGCCAAGCCTGCTTCATTCAGGCGGCGAATGGCAGGCGCGGCGAAGGGAAACATACGAAATCGGTCGGCATGATTCAAGTAACCGACCTCTTCCGCAATGGTACCGTCGCGGTCGAGGAAGACTGCCGGCCTGAGTGCGTTGGGGTTAGGCAGAAGACACCTCCGAGAACCTGGCGCGCAAAGCTGCTTCTACCATCGCCGGGGTCACCGCAGTCATACAGCGATGGTCGGTAGGGCAGCGCCGCAGAAAACAAGGGCTGCAATATGGCTTCTTCTGCACGATGCTGGCGCGCGGTGTGACCGGAGCAGTTCCTTCCGGCTCCGTAGGACCGAAGACGGCCACTACGGGCAAACCGACGGCCGCAGCAACGTGCATCGCGCCAGAATCGTTGCCAAGAAACAAATGGCACTGAGACAACAGGCCGGGCAAATCGGCAATCGGAGTTTTTCCAGTTAGGTCGATTGACGGGTGGCGCAACGCGCTGGCAATCGCGCTTGAGACGGATGATTCTGCCGCTGTTCCGAACAGCACCACGTCGGCGTTATTTTGCGACAGAAATTCGTTGAGTGCCGTGGCGAAACGGTCCGGGGGCCAGCACTTTGCGGAACCGTAAGAGGCGCCTGCGCCAACCGCGACCCGCTGGGCGTTGGGCCGAGCACCGGCTTCCACGAGAGTTTGCATGGCGCGGCGGCGGGCCGCGTCCGTGACGTGCAGCGTGATGTGCGTGTCGTCCTGTAAAAGATCAATCCATCCGGCGCGTCGTAAGAGCTCCAGATAGTAGAACTTCTCATGCGCCGGAATTTCTCCTGGTTTTGGGACCTTGATGGCCTTTGTAAGAAGGATGCTCCGCCCGTCGCGCGCGTACCCGATGCGTTCGGGCACGCCCGCCCGCCAGGCGAGCCAAGCAGCATCAAAGGCATTTTGCAACAGGAGGGCGACGTCGAATTTTTTCGCGCGCAACTGCGCAGCCAGCACTTCCCTTCCGCGCCAGGACCTGTGTTCTGCCGTTTGGTCGTATGGGATCAATTCGTCGGAGATGGCTTGATCCCGGTAGAGATCGGCCACATAAGGCCGGGCAACAATGGTGATACGCGAATCTGGAAATTTGCCTCGCACCGCACGCAATGCAGGCAATGCCAGGATGGCATCGCCGACCCAGTTCGTAGCCCGAATCATGACGTTCATGCCACGGACACCCTTGCTTCAATTTTTCCCCGAACGAGCGATAGAAAAGCGCCTTCTTTGGAAATTTCGAGGTCGATCATGACGATATACACGGGGAGCTGGCCGAAACTGACCTCGGCGAGATTCTGCGCGTCTTTTTCCGTGGTCAGCAAAGCCTTTGCGCCCGCGCGCTGAGCGGCATCTTCCAGTTCGCTGGCATCCCTGGGATCGTAGCGATGGTGATCCGCAAACTCGCAACGGTCAGCGAGTGGCAACTTCCAGTTTTGCAGGTCCTGAAAAAAGGCACGTGGATTGCCGATGCCACAGAACGCATAGAAAGGGCCTTGCCCAATCTCTTCGACGGTCAAAACCTGTATCCCCGCCCCGAAACGCCGAAATCCAACCAGCCGTGTGGCCGCCGAGAACACCGGATATTCGTGAAACTTCTCAATCGCCGTACGGGTGCCCGGAATGGTTTCCGTGCGCGTAAACACGAGGATATCCGCGCGCGCCATGGCGCAGATTGGTTCACGCAGGTTGCCTGTGGGGAACATTGTTTGCCGGGCCAGAGGTTGCGCTGCATCAACGAGCAAGATATTCGCATCGCGCGCCAATTGGAGATGCTGGAATCCGTCGTCCAGCACAAAGACATCGACGTTTGGTTCGAGCCGCTTCCCCTGCTCGTAGCGGTCTGCGCCAACACCGAACAGAGCACGATGCCGGAGACGGAATTTCATCACTTCAATTTCATCGCTGGTGCCACCACTGCCCTTGTAGCCGCGGCTGAGAATCCCCACGCGTTTCCCTTCGGCAAGCAACCTTTCGGCTAGCCAGATGACCATGGGCGTCTTGCCCGTACCGCCGACGGTAAGATTGCCCACACTGATTACGGGTCGATTCAGCCGATTCTGCTTGAGAAAGTCGTGCGCATAGAGCCAAGCCCGCAATCGGGCCAGTTCCGCGTAGAGTAACGAAAGTGGCCAGAGCAGCAATCGCAACATCGGCGAAAGCGTCATCAGGCGGCACCGGCCAACTGTTTCGCGACTTCCGCCAAGGCCCGGTCGAGGGCCCCACGGCTCGTTTCAACCAACTGCTTCGCGCTATTGCCCATGCGCTTCCTTTTGTCCGGGTCTTTGAGCAGTTCAATCCATTCCACGCCTGCGTCTTCCGGGCTGCCCACCTGGATGGCGGCGCCTGCTTCCACAAAACGAGCAGCAATGGCGGAGAAATTTTCCATCGAGGGACCGAAGACAGGTACCTTGCCGAACGCTGCAGGTTCCAGAATATTGTGCCCGCCGGCATTAACAAGGGAACCGCCGACAAATGCGCCGTCGGCCAGTCGGTAAAGTGAGGCCAACTCCCCGATGCTATCCAAGAGGAGAACCGTAGCATCATCGGGGATGGCATGCGAATTCCCGCCTGGCTTGGGAGCAATGCCTGGCCCAGCGACGGGCAGGTCCGAGCGGCGCACGAATTTACGGTGCGACTCTTCGATGAATTCGGCGGCGGCGGCAAAACGTTCGGGCCTGCGCGGCGCAAGCACGAGCAAAGCCTTGGGGAAATCTCCCTGCACAACACCGAACGCAATCAGTGTAAGCGGTTCTTCGCTGGCCACGACGCTGCCCGCCACGATCACCGGCCAGCGCTGGTGGCGCTTGCATTCCTCCTCGAGCCAAACAGAGAGCGCCGTCGGCTCTGGCAGAACCATGTCGTATTTCAAATTTCCGCTAACGCTCACACGGTCGGCTGGTGCTCCCAAAGCGCGAATGCGCTGCGCATCCTCCTCTGTCTGCATAAGAAACGCCGCAGCATTTTTCAGAGCAGAAGCGAGAAATGGCCGCAGAAAAATTCCGAAGGCATTCAGAAATTTCTGATAGCGGACGAAGGAACGGTCCGAAATGCGTCCGCTCAGGAAAACGACGGGAATGCTGCGGCGTTTTGCCTCGCGAAGAAAATTCGGCCAGATTTCAGTCTCGAGCACCAGCACAAGGGCGGGCTTGACCGCGTTCATGACCCGGCGGACGCAAAAGGCCCAGTCGAAGGGAAAGTAAATCACCGCGTCGGCAAATGGCATGCGCTCTTTGGCAAGCGCGTGGCCAGTCAGGGTTGTGGTGGAGACGATCAGCGGCCTGTTCGGGTAAATTTCCTTGATTCGCCTGGCCAACGCCACTCCGGAAAGCGCCTCCCCGACGGAAACCGCGTGCACCCAGATTGCTTCGGGACGCTGCGCGGGAAGCTTCGCGAGTCCGGGCAGCGAAAGTCCGAGCCGTTCGCCCAAGTTGGAAAGATATTTTCCGTGCCGAAGTCCTTGAATCAGCCAATAGGGCGCCGTCAGCAGGGCAGCCAAGCCCATCAATACGCTATAGAACAGATACACTCGAATCTGACTCCGGCCTGATCCAGGATGTGAGATCGCCTCAGAAGTCGGGGAAAGGGCAACCCTGTTGCATTCCCCGGAATCGAAGGCCAATAGATGCAAACAGTTTATTATAGCCTTATGCCAAAGCTCTTTGCCTGTTTGCTCCTGAGTTGCGTTGGCTCCGTTCTTTTCGGACAAAGCACTGCGCAGGCGCCGAAACGGCAAAACCCCTCGATTATGGATTCGCACGAGGGAATGACGATCGGCGTCGATCCATGGACTACTGCCAGCCGATATAAAGAAAAGTTTCCGAAAAAGTCGCCGTTCTCCGGTGGAATCGTGGCGTTGCACGTGAACTTCCGGAATGACACCGACAAGGGCATAAGGGTAGATCTGCAGAGCATTCGCCTGCTGGTTCAGATTGGCGAGGACGAGCGGCAACAACTTGAGCCCTTATCCCCCGACGATGTGGCAGACACAGTTTTGCTAAAGGAGAGCGGCAAGGATCCGACGGCGCGGCGCCTTCCTTTGCCTATTCCAGTTGCCAAACCGAAGCCGACGCGCGATACGAAGTGGACCGAGTTCCGGGATGCCTGCCAGAATGCGGCCGTTCCTTCCTCTGTGATAGCGGCGCACGGGGCGGTCGAGGGGCTTGTGTATTTCGACCTGCGAGGAGAAGTGGACCTATTGCAGACGGCACGGCTCTACGTTCCGAACCTGGTTACTATGGGTGACAACCAGCCGATCTCGTTTTTCGACATCGACCTCAGCCACAATTCCTCGAACTGAAATTGTTTTTCAGCCTCGCGCGAAATGCACAGGTTTCGGCGATGCAATTTGCTCATGTCCATGTGGTCCGCTACCATGGGATGGCGAACATGAGTGTGAATTAATCGAGACCAATGCAGAATCTCCTTGAACAACTGAATCCGGAGCAACGTCTCGCTGCGGAAACAACGGAAGGGCCGGTGCTTATCCTTGCAGGTGCGGGCACGGGAAAGACGCGGGCGATCGCGTACCGCATGGCCAACCTCGTGGCCAGCGGGGTTCCGGCAGAAACAATTCTCGCGGTGACCTTCACGAATAAGGCGGCCGAGGAGATGCAAAGTCGCGTCACGGACTTGTTGTTGCGTGCGGGAGTGCCGCCTGCCCGGCCATGGATTTCCACGTTTCACTCGCTCTGTGCGCGGTTGCTGCGCCGGGAAGCCAAGCAGGCGGGACTCGCGAAAGATTTTGCCATTTACGACGATGACGACCAGGTTGCGGCGGTAAAACTCGTCATGGGCCGGCTGGGAATCGATGACGACAGCATTGCGCCGCGAAATGTACTTAGCCGCATCAGCTACGCGAAGAACCATGCGCAGTCGCCCGAGCAGTTGCGAGCCGAAGCGTTCGGCGCAGATACACGGCAAATCGCCGACATTTACGCAGGATACGAGGAACTTCTGAAGCACAGCAATGCGGTCGACTTCGACGATTTGTTGTTGCGCGCGGCGCGCGTGCTGCGGGAATCCCCGGAAGTGCGCGAGCGCTGGAGATCGCGTTTTGCGTACATTCACGTGGATGAATACCAGGACACCAACCGCGTGCAGTACGATCTCCTCCGCCTGCTCACCAATGAGCGTCAGAATGTGTGCGTGGTCGGCGACGAAGACCAGTCCATCTACCGTTGGCGCGGCGCCGACGTGTCCATCCTGTTGAGTTTTTCGCGGGATTTTCCTGCCGCCAAGGTGGTACGCCTGGAGCGCAATTACCGTTCGACGCAGACGATCCTCGACGCCGCTACGGCCGTGGTTTCTCATAATACGGATCGGCTGGGCAAGAGCCTGCGGACCGAGAAGGACAAAGGCACCAATCTCCGCTACTATGAAGCCCGCGATGCTCAGGCGGAAGCCGAGTTTATTGCCGGCGAACTCGACACCATCCTCAATGAAGACCCGGATCAGACATGCGCGGTGGAATACCGCACCAATTTCCAATCCCGCGCGTTTGAGGAGGTATTTCGCCGGCGCGGCCTGCGATACAAACTGGTGGGAGGATTCAGCTTCTACAATCGGGCGGAAGTCAAGGACGCGCTCGCCTATGTCCGATTGGCTTTGCATCCCGAAGACGATATCTCGCTGTTACGCGTGCTGAATGTTCCCGCGCGCGGTATCGGCAAGACCACCCTGGACACGCTGCGCGAAATCGCTGAGCGCGAGAGATTGTCTTTGTGGGATTCCATCGAATCCCTAATGACCAGCCCTTCTTCCACGCGGGCCGTTGCGCCCTTGCGCACGTTCCGCGAATTGATTGCCCGGTTGCAGGCGGCGAACCAGGAGAAGGAGCCCGCCGAATTTCTTCGTTATTTGATTGAAGAAACCGGCTACATGACTATGCTGCGGGACCGCAACACACCCGAAGATGTGTCGCGGATGGAAAACCTTGAGGAACTCGTGCGGGCGGTGGCAGAAAGTCAGGACGCCGGCGAGTCATTCAGCGATTTCCTGGATGCCGCAGCATTAGTGAGCGACGCTGACGCGTACGAGGATAGGCCCGGCGCTACGCTCATCACACTGCACAGCACAAAGGGCCTGGAGTTCGATCACGTGTTTCTGAGCGGCCTGGAGGACGGAATTTGCCCACATAGCCGCTCGATCAATGAAGACAAGGGTATTGAAGAGGAGCGGCGGCTCGTGTATGTCGGAATGACGCGAGCGAGGAAATCGCTGACGCTCACGCGCGCGGTTTACCGGCGTGTCTTCGGCAATGAACAACAGATGCGGGCTTCCTTGCCCAGCCGCTTCCTCAGCGAGATTCCCAGCGAACTGGTGGACACGGTTCGGGGGTCGCTGGCGGAAATTGGCCAATCGCGCCGCTATGAGCCCGATCCTGAATATTCGTATTCTGCGGATGAGTTTCTGCGCCGGGTGCGCGGCACGCCAGCGGTGCAGCGTGGGGCACAGCGTCGCGCGTCTTCCTCATCACCGTCCTTTAGCCGCCCGGCGATCAAGCGTGGCGCCAACGCTGATCCGCTGCTCGGGCAGAAAGTCCGCCACCCGGAATATGGCGTAGGCACTGTGGTGGGAGTGGAAGGCGAGGATGATGACAGGCGCGTCAGCGTCAGCTTCCCTGGCCGCGGCACAAAGAAATTCATCGAGCGCTATGCGCAGCTCCAGCAGATTTAGGCCGGACCGCTCGGCCGGTTGCGCCACATTAGAACTCGCGATAAAGTGATTCGCTATCGTTGCTGCATACCGTGTCCGGCTCGTGCCAGGACGCGATCGGAGCGTATGGGTGGATCCACAACTTTTTCGATGCAAGAACATCGATCAGCTCATCTCAGACGCCGAACATCCTGAAAAACGATTAAAGAAAACGCTGGGTTGGATCAGCCTGACCGCGCTGGGCATCGGCGCCATCATCGGCACCGGCATATTCGTGTTGACGGGCACGGCCGCAGCGGGCGAAGAAGTGCTCGTGCCTTCACTGCTGAAGGCGCCTGTGCTGGATGTGCTGTTGCACGGCAGGCACGCACTTGGCGCTGCGGGCCGACCCGGTGCGGGACCAGCCATTGCGGTTTCCTTTTTCATGGTAGCCATTGTCTGTGGGTTCGCGGGCCTCTGCTACGCCGAACTGGCTTCCATGATTCCCATTGCCGGCAGCGCGTACACTTACACTTACGCAACCATGGGCGAACTGGTTGCCTGGATCATCGGCTGGGACTTGATTCTGGAGTATGCCGTCTCGAACATGGCGGTCGCCGTAGGGTTCTCCGCTTATGTAAACAGCCTGCTGGGTTCCTTCGGGATTCGCCTGCCGGACACGTTGAGCACGCCGGCCTATCAGCCAGCCGTGGGTTGGTTGCCGCACTTTAATATCATCGGCTTCCTCATTGTGATGCTGCTGACCGTTCTGCTCATCACGGGCATCAAGGAATCGGCAACTTCCAACAGCGTCATGGTAGGCATCAAGTTGGTCGCGATCTTCATTTTCATTGTCTTCGCGTCCAAGTACATCAACCCAATCAATTGGACACCTTTCGCACCAAACGGCTTTCAGGGCATCCTGACCGGCGGCGCCATCGTTTTCTTTAGCTACATCGGATTTGACTCCGTCTCGACGGCGGCGGAGGAATGCAGGAATCCGAAGCGTGACTTGCCGCTGGGCATAATGGCTTCGCTGCTGATCTGCGCGGCGCTGTACGTGAGCGTGGCGGTGGTGCTGACCGGCATCCAACCATTCCATATTTTCAAGGGCGACGCCGCACCGGTAGCTACGGCTCTTCACAATATTGGCCTGGACAGCTTGCAACGCTGGGTCACCATAGGCGCTCTGATGGGCATGATTTCCTCCCTGCTGGTTTACCAGTATGGGCAGGCACGCGTTTGGTTTGCCATGTCCCGTGACGGGCTGTTGCCCTCGGCCTTCTCCAAGGTTCATCCTCGATTTCGAACGCCGCACTTCGCTACGTGGATCGCCGGTTTTGTGGTCGGCATCCCCGCAGGAATTTTCGATATTGGGACGCTGGCAGATCTTTCCAACATCGGGACGCTCTTCGCGTTTGTGCTGGTTGCCGCAGCAGTGTTGGTGCTGCGGAAGACACAGCCGGACCGGTTGCGGGGATTCAAGGTGCCGTTCGTGCCGGTGCTGCCAGCGCTTTCTATTCTCACGTGCGTCCTGCTCATGGCTAGCCTGACGCTGGAGAACTGGATTCGCTTCTTTGTATGGCTGATCATCGGACTTGTGATTTACTTTACCTATAGCCGTCATCGGAGTTCGCTGAATCCTGCGGCGAGGGCTTAGGCTACTTCTTATGGATGCGCATCTCCAGCAGCGAGCACGCAGCAGCCTGCCGGTCCTGGCCGCGATTCTATTTGCCTGGGGGCTACTGCCGAACAGGGCATGGGCCTGGGGCAACAATGCCCAACGGTTGATCGTCAATCATGCCGTCGATACTCTGCCCTATGAATTGCGACCGTTCTTTGAGGCCAACCGTAACTATCTGATGCAGCACGTCAACGATCCCCTGAATTTGGTCGACAAGCATCCGAGCGAGAGACTGAATCATTTCATCGAGTTGGACCGTTACGGCAAGTTTCCATTCGACGCGCTGCCGCGTAACTATAAAGCCGCGCTTGCCAAGTACAGCAAATCCAAAATTGATTCGACCGGACTCTTGCCATGGCAGATCGGCGTGTATAGCGCAAAGCTGACCGAAGACTTGAGGAATGGCCGTTGGGACGAAGCCAAATTGGACGCAGCGTTCCTGGCCAACTACGTGGCGGAGGCCCACGATCCGTTCAACACGACGGAGAACTACGACGGCAGGATGACGGGGCAGAGCGGAATCAACGAACGGTTCAACACCATTCTCATTGACCGCTATGGCTCCTTTTTCCCAATAAACCCGCACGACGCTTTTTTCATCAGTGATCCGACAGACTTCGCTTTTGAGGCCTGCCTGAATGCGCACAGCCTGGTGGAATCAATTCTCTTAGCGGACCGGAGCGCTCGGCGAGGGCTCGGTTCGTACACCGACGAATACTACGATCGGTTTTACAACCTCGCCGCAGCATCGCTGATCAAGCAGCTATCGGATTCTTCCACCGACGTTGGGTCCTATTGGCTGACGGCGTGGACCAATGCCGGCAAGCCGCAACTGCCACATTGAAGAAGTAATCAGTTATCCGCGATCAGTAATTAGCAACTGGGTGTGGGGCAAGACACGCCTGCAAGAAGCACGCGTGAAAGAACCGCGCATTCGCCAATCCTGTAATGGCAATTCATAATGCCTATCGCACCAGAGGTTCTATTGTCGAGGGGAACAGGCATTCACTTAAAGTCGATTAGAACGTCGACAGTACCCCTCCGTGGGTCGGTCTGGAGCCAGTGCCCGACCGTGTCGTAGTGAACCGGAAGATCCTTGAAGATGCTCTCGCGGTGATGTTCCAGTCGAAGCAAAAACTGTTCGAACAACGCCTTGTCCATGATATCGCCCGGTTTCAAGGGCCACGCGTCGCGAATCATGCGCTCACCGGCAAGCGACATGCCAGTAATGACCATATCGTGGTAGCGGTATTGGTTACCTTCCGAGACCTCAACGGCATAGGAAACGGTATGGGCCTGTTCGTCGTAGCTGACTACGGGCGCGACTTTTGCCTCCAGGTATCCGTGTTGCCCGTAGGTTTCCCGCACGCGGTCCCATCCACCCTCGATCTTCATGCCGTCAGCAACGTCGCCAGGGTTTAGCCCGAGAGCGCGCTTGAGTGTTTCGGACGAAACCGCGCTGTTGCCGTTCCATTGCGCCTCTTTCCAGTAATAGACCGGTCCAGGTGAGCAAGGCACATAGACGGGAATGTTCTCGGGGAATTTCTGATTGGGATTGCCGGAGAGTTGCACTTCTGCTGGGCCGATTTTGGCGCGCAAAAACCCTTGTTGAAGGTAAATCGGGCGAATCGCTTCCGAAAGAAAGACGTCGATGGCCAGACGGGAGTAGGCCTTGCCCCGAATTTCGGGCAGATGCTGCTGCACAGCGACATTCTGTTTCAGCGCGGCGTCGCTGAAGTCGATGCTGGCGACTCTTTCGGTGACACCCTGCACCTGGAATTGCTGGACAGAGCTATCGATGAGCGGATTGGCAAGCACGAAGTGCTGCACCTCTGCCTTTAACCCATGGGAGTTCAGGAAAGCAGCAAGGGAATTGCCGGCCAAGTCGACCACGGTACCGCCCTCCGGAAGCGTTCCATCGTAAAGAGAAAGATCTGCGCGAATTGCATCGGTAAGTTCGCGGTCGGTGAACCACGGGAAATTGTCATAGGCGACGGGCACGCGCGGGCTCTCTTCGACGTGAAAGGTCAGCGAGACTGTATCGTTATGCGTTTCGAACTTGTAGTTGACCTTGGCGAAGAGCCCTGTCCGCAGCAGCAGGTCGGCGGCATCCTGAAGATCCTTGCGGCCGACTTCCGATCCAATCGCGAGTCCGGAGAGGGAGGCAACTTGCGCTTCTGTGAAGGTCTTCATCCCATCCGCGTGAATTTCCTTCAGCTTTGCTGTCTGGGGATAAAGGCAGGGTGGGAGAGCCAACGAGAAGAACAACGCAAGCAGGAACAACCGAACTGGCTGCCGCATGGCTCTATTGTACAAAAATCAGAGGGGTTGAGCGCGCATGAGCTGCTGTGCGCCAGCTCAATCTATTCCACAGTGACGGATTTAGCGAGGTTCCGCGGTTGGTCCACGTCGCAGCCACGGCGCACAGCTATGTGGTAGGCAAGCAGCTGCAGCGGAACAATTTCCAGGAGCACCGAAAGCAGTTCGGGGGCCGGGGGCAATTCGATAATGAAGTCAGTTGCTTCGCGCGCCAGGTGGTCTCCCTTCGTCACCACGGCAATCACAATGCCGTCGCGGGCTTTCACCTCTTTGATATTGGACACGCTCTTTTCATACAGGGTCATCGAAGCCCGGTCGGATTCATCCCGCGTGGCCAGAACCACGACCGGCAGATTCTCATCGATGAGCGCGTTCGGCCCATGCTTCATTTCGCCGGAAGGATAACCTTCCGCGTGGATGTAGGAAATCTCCTTTAGTTTCAGGGCGCCTTCGAGCGCGATCGGATAATGAATACCACGGCCGAGGTACAGAAAGTCCGACTGGCGGAAAAACTGGCGCGCCAGGTTTTCGAAAAGACCAGCCTCTTCCGCTTGCAGAACCGTTTCCATCTTGTGGGGGATCTGCGTGAACTCCAACATGAGATTGCGGGCATCATCATGGGAAAGTTTTCCGCGAATCTGCCCCATATAGGAAGCGAGGAGCAGCAACGCGGCAATCTGAGCACTAAAGGCTTTCGTGGAAGCAACACCAATTTCCGGCCCGGCATGCGTGAGAATAGTCCCAGCCGCTTCGCGCGTAATCATGGAACCCATCACATTACAGATGGCCAGAGTGGGCGAGCCTTTCTGCTTGGCTTCGCGCTGCGCGGCCAGCGTGTCTGCCGTCTCGCCAGACTGGCTGATGCAAACCGTCAACGTCTTTGCGTCAACAATGGGATCGCGGTAGCGGAATTCGCTGCCATAATCGACTTCCACGGGGATGCGGGCCAACTTCTCGAGCATGAATTTGCCAGCCAGAGCGGCATGCCAACTGGTGCCGCACGCCACGATGCGCACGCTCTGAAAGGAGCGAAATTGTTGTTCTGTGATCTCCATCTCATCCAGGAAAACTTTGCCGGTATCTTGCGAAATACGTCCGAGCAGGGTGTCGCGGACGGCGCGCGGCTGCTCAAAAATCTCTTTTTGCATGAAATGTTTGTACCCACCTTTTTCCGCCATGATGGGGTCCCAGGAAACGTAGTGGGCGGGCCGCTCGACGGGCTTGCCATCCAGATCTGTGACGCACACGCCAGTCCTGGTAAGGACGGCAACATCGCCATCCGCGAGAAAGAAAATTGTGCGGGTATGCTCCAAAAGCGCGGGAATGTCGCTAGCCACGAAGTATTCGCCTTCTCCCAGTCCGATCACGGAGGGAGGGCCGATACGCGCAGCAATCAACTTCTGCGGGTCTTTGGCAGAAAGGAAGACTAGCGAGTAGATCCCTCGGAGAGCCTTCAACGTCTTGCGAACCGCTTCTTCAAACGGCAAATCCTTCGCGTGTTTTTCTACCAGGTGCGCAACGACCTCCGTGTCCGTCTCCGTAGCGAACTTATGGCCCTCGCGCTGCAACCCTTCCTTCAGTTCCAAATAGTTTTCAATGATGCCGTTGTGGACCACGACGTATTGGCCGGTACAGTCCCGGTGTGGATGCGCGTTTTCTTCGGTGGGGCGTCCGTGGGTAGCCCAGCGCGTGTGACCGATTCCATAAGTGCCATCAATAGGCGCATTCTGGATCGCTTCCTCTAAGTTGCGCAACTTCCCTGGCGCGCGGCGTACCTGCAGATTCCCGGCGCCGTCGACCACAGCAATTCCCGCAGAGTCGTACCCGCGGTATTCCAATTTGCGCAGTCCTTCGATGATGACGGGGACGACTTTCTTGGATCCGATATAGCCGACAATGCCGCACATGGGAGCGATCTCCTGGTTTGAAAAATTCAGGTTAGCATAGGCGGGGAGTTAGCCAGTCAAAAAGTGGAGAAAAGGCACGGAAGGTTACTGCGAAACGGGTTGATTGAACGTACGCACAATTTCCATGGTATTGAGCTTGTCGTTGGCGTCGAAATAAAAGGTGACCCGGGCGGTGACCGGCTGCAGTTTTTCCGTATCGATGTGACGGATGATAGCGACCACGGTGCCAGGCTTATGGGTCGGGTCTCTAGGGTAGCCGCGGGTATCCAGGAAGTTGTTCACGGCTGCTTCGGTAGTCCCTACCGGCAACGCCTTTTGCAACATCTCCTGAATGGGCTTGAGCTGAGGGTCATCGACCTCCATCGTTTGTTTGCAACCGGCGACGGAAAATACACTAATCAGCCCCAGGAGGAAGCCTGCCCCTAAAGCTGTACGCGCGCCTCGATTGGAGCGACGAAGCGAAGCCATATGTCTGCACCCTACTCTACGATCTCGAAGCGGTATTCTTCTATCACCGGGTTGGCGAGAACTTCTTTACTAATGCGCTCGAGTTGCCTTTGTGCCTCATCGCGGCTCCAGCCGTCGAGGTTCATAACGAAGAATTTGCCCTGGCGAACGTCGGAGACTTGAGGGTAGCCGAGGCCCGAGAGGGCATGTTGGATGGTTTTACCTTGAGGATCGAGCACGGTGCGCTTTGGCATTACCCAGACATGAGCTTTCATGCAGTCAGTATAGCATTGCCCGCCATGGCTTCAGGCTGTCCGGAAGTTCCGCCGGTTCCGCTCGTCCCCGGTAAGGAACGAAAAGGAAAAGCCATTCTCGATCAATTGCGCCAGTTCCACTTCCCTGAGTCCCATATCATGCGCATGCCGATACTCCTCGCAGAGCGAGGTATGGAACATGGAAGGATCGTCCGTTGACAGCACCACGGGAATTCCGTGGCGCAACAACCGTGGAAGGGGATGCTCGCGAATCGTTGGTGCAGTGCGTTTCAACTGTGCAGCCAGAGCCCCTGTAAGGAGATTGCTGGCTGGGCACACTTCCAGGACGATCCGGCGGGCAGCGAGCAAGTCCATGAGCGCGCGGTCGTGAATGGCAGCGATACCGTGGCCGATGCGTTCAACGCCGAGTAGTTCGACGGCCTCCCGGATTTTCTCCGGCCCGCCGATTTCGCCGGCATGGATCAATCGGTGGAGGCCGCATTCCGTGGCCCGCTCGTAAACTCGCCTAAAATCCTGGGTCTCGCCGCTCAGTTCATCGCCACCAATTCCAAAGGCCACGATGCGGGACGAGTTGCAACGCTTAGCCCAATCCACAACCTCCTGCGCGAGGTCGGGGCCAAACTGCCGGACTGCATCGAAAATCCAATTCAGGCGGAGCCCTTTGCGTTCGAAGGGTTCGGTCGCCGTGAGGATGGCCTCGAAATTTGCTTGCGGATTCTGTCTGCGAAGGAGCATGACCCCAACGGAAAGGGTGACCTCCGCATAACTCACGTTTTGAGCCAGGAGTTGCTCCGCCAGGTCCGCGGCGATAAGCGCGAAGTCGGCAGGATCGCGCAAGAACGAGGTGACCCATTTGAACGCCTCGATGAATCCAGTGAAGTTCGTATAGGCATACTGGCGCCGAACGTCCTCCTCCGTTAAGGCTACTCCATGGCGGGCCGCGAGCTGTACCGCCAGCGGCGGGCGAATTGATCCCTCCAAGTGGAGGTGCAATTCCGCTTTAGGAGCGGCTAAGATTCGGGCCGGAAGCTCGTGAGTTGTCACGCCAAAAAGTTTATCAGGTCCATGCTATCTGCCAATGGAGGCCTCGCATGCTTTATCCAGCCGTTCGGCGGAGGAGATGACTTGACCCGTTGGCGAGCCCGCTCAACCGATACCCCCAAAGAATGCCATGGGATATACTCAAACGAGTTATGGCAACCTTGGTACAAATCCGGGCAGGAGAGCCTTCCGCTCGCGTCGCCAGCGAGAAAGAACAGTTGCTTTTTGCAAAATTGGCCGACGTGCCCTCCGTAATCGTGGCTCTATCCGGCGGCATCGACTCCGCGTACCTGGCCTGGGCCGCCCACCAGACGTTAGGGGACCGCGCCTTGGCTGTCACGGCCATCTCGGAGAGCTATTCCGCCTTCGATCGGGAACAAGTGGAGATTTTCCTACGCGCTGCTGGCGTCCGCCACGAATTCATTGAGACTCACGAATTGGCAAACCCGGCTTACCGCGCGAACGATGCCGACCGCTGTTACTACTGCAAGGATGAACTGTTTACCGCCCTTGACGCGCTCGCGGCGGAGCGCAGAATTGCGGCCGTGGCCTATGGGGTAAACGCCGATGACACTTCAGACTATCGTCCTGGCCAACGGGCCGCCTATGAACATCGCGTGCTCACCCCGCTAATGGACGTCAGCCTGCACAAGCCGGAAATCCGATTCCTGGCGCAACGTGCCGGGTTGCCCATCTGGGACCGCCCCGCCTCAGCATGCCTTTCGTCCCGGCTGCCTTATGGCACGGAGGTGACTCCAGAGAGGCTGGCCCTGGTAGAGCGTGGGGAGGCGGCGCTGCGCAAGCTGGGCTTTCGCCAGTTCCGGGTGCGTCTGCACGACAGGCTGGGACGGATAGAACTTGCTCCCGACGAACTGCCCCGGGCCTTGACACCCGAGATGGCGGCGACCATTTCCAGCGCTCTGAAGGCCGCAGGCTTCAGGTTTGTAGCGCTAGACCTGGAAGGTTATCGGCAGGGCTCCCTGAACGACACCCTAAGCAAAACAGCGGGAACATAACTGCCCCAGATTGCGTACATTAAGGCAGGAGGGCAGAGTAGCCCTATGAAGAGCCTGACTTTACCGCCCCGCTGGCGCATCCTTCCGGGCGTTCTACTTGTTCACACTGCGTTGACACTGGCACCCGGTCACGCCTGGGCCGCAGAGAACACTTTTGAACGTACCCTGAACGTGTCTACCCCCGCTCGCCTGGAATTGAGCAATGGCTCGGGCAGCGTGGACATCCGGGGCAGCGCCGATGGCAAGGTACATATCTTTGGGAAAGTGACCGGTGGATGGTCGCTGTTTGGCAGTTCAGAAAAAAACGTTCAGGAAGCCATCTCCAGTCCCCCCATCGAGCAGCATGACAACGTTGTCCGTATCGGCAAGAACGCTTCCTGGCTCAAAAACGTCTCCATCGACTACAAAATTGAAGTTCCGCACGATACCGAAATCGACGTCGGGGTCGCTTCCGGCGGCGTTACTGTGGATAACGTACGTGGACCGGTGAAGGCATCCTCTGCTTCCGGCTACGTACATGTGTACCGCGTGGAGCGGGATACCCAATTGTCCGCCGCCAGCGGCGCCATTGATACCTCCGGAATTGGCGGAATTTTGCATGTTTCCAGTGCCTCAGGTGACGTGGCTGTGGCTGACGTAAAAGGCGACCTGAAGATCAACGCAGCCTCCGGCTCCATTCGTGTGAAAAAACCCGGCGAGCGGGTGGAAGCTTCCTCCGCCAGCGGATCCATTGAAATCGAGGGGGTCGCGGGCGATTTGAAAGTTCACGCGATTTCCGGGAGCATTGCCGTTTCGGGTGACCCCAGCGCCAATCGCCTCTGGGAAATCAAGACTGTTTCCGGGGCCGTCGACCTTCGCGTCCCTCCGAATGCCAGTTTCTTGTTCACCGCGGAAGCTACTTCCGGGGACATTCGCACCAACATCCCCGTGATTCTGGAGGAGCAAGGCAAGCATTCTCTGCGCGCCCATGTGGGTTCCTCCGCGGGGCGGATTGAGGTGCACACAGTCTCTGGTGGCATTAACGTGCGGGGAGCGTAGCGCGCCTCCTTACCCAGTTTTCAGACGAATCCCTGCAGAGCCACGCACACCTCGGTACAATGAGTCTGTGGCCACTTACCCTCCAGCCCTTGCTGCTTGCATGCTTTTCGTTTGCTTGAGTGTAGTATCGCCTCCCCTCAGCGCAGGACAGCAACCTTCTAATCCATCACCTGCTCCGTCGCCCGGCGCCACACCTCCGCAAAGCAGTTCCCAAGCAGTCCAGCGCACCGAACAGCAGGATCTGCGGAAAGCGATCGACGACGCTGGCAACGATCGCGCCGCACTGGTGAAGAATCTCGAGGCGTTCCTTAAGAAATATCCGGAATCAACGCAACGTCCGCAAATATACCGGGCACTCGTCGAGTCAAGCCTGCAACTACGGGATTTCCCGCGCGCCATGGATTATGCCGAACGGATGGTCTCCCTGAATCCAAACGACGTCTCCAGCATGGTTCTCACCATTGAACTCCTGGAACGCTATGGAGATACACCCGGATATCGCCGGGCAGTGTTCTATTGCAGCCGCGTGCTGGACTATCTGGAGCACACCTCTTCCGCTGAAAAGTCGCCGCGCCTCTCGCCAGAAGATTGGGCCGCCGGAAGAAAACGGGATAGGTCGTCCCTTCTGCTCGTTCGTGGGCGTCTTTATCAAAAGTTGAACGACCTTGAGAACGCCAAGCGGGATTTTGAAGCCAGTTATGCGCTTGGACCCAATGCCGCTGCCGCAGAACACCTTGGCGAACTTGCCGAGCTGAAGAAGGATTTCAATAACGCCATCCTGCAATACGCCCGCGCCTTTACCTTGACCGAGGGCACAAACGGCGCTTCTTCACGCGTGGATCTGCGCAAGAAGCTCGGCAACGTTTGGAGGCTCGCCCATGGCTCCGAGGACGGCCTGGGAGACTACCTGCTTCATGCCTTCGACGACACCACCTCAGCGGCAACACCGGCCAAGGTGCCCAGAAATCCGAATGCCAAGGGACCCTATGATTTTGTCTTGCGCAAAGTAACGGACGGCAGCCCCGTTGCACTTTCCGCGGCCAAGGGAAAGATTCTCGTGCTGAACTTTTGGGCAACCTGGTGCGGCCCCTGCCGGGAACTCGAACCTCTGTTTGACCGCATCGCGGCGAGCTATTCGGGTCGCGCCGATGTCCTTTTTTATGCGCTGAACTGTGACGATGATGAATCGCTGGTGTTGCCCTATCTCCAGAACCAACAATCCAAGTCTCCCACGCTGTTCGCAGATGGCCTGGATCGACTCCTCGGCGTCGACTCCTATCCGACGACATTGATTCTGGACCGCGCAGGCAAAATTGCGTTCCGCGCGAATGGCTTCGATCCAGTGGAGTTTGACAAATCCCTCACCGGCGCGATTGAGCGCGCCGCGCAGTCTTCGGATATGTCAACTCCGTCCGCAGCCGACAGGCCTCGATAACCCCTGTAACGACGAGGCAGCAGCATTCCGGGAAGTCCAAAAGGTGTTCTGAGCACATCCGATGTGCGAAGAATCCCGACCGATCCCAAATTACAGAATGTCCATTCGTTGAGGTCCTTCGCTTCGCTCAGGACGACAGGTTCAGGGCGCTTTGCTGCATGTGATTATCGATCTCCTGAGAAATTCAATTCAGATCCCGGCGTGTTTCGACTGCGGGAATTTCTGCGCCACTTCGCGCGCGGCCAAGATGGTGTTGATGTGAATCTGAACCGTGTCTTCCACTCGACGTGCGTAACCCCCGGCAAAAGTTGTCACCACTGGGATGTTTCGTTGGCGCGCTTCCTCGAAGACCGCGGCGTCGCGCCGCTTTAGTCCTGGGATGGTCAGGGCCAAGCCGCCGAGCTGGTCTTCGTAATAGGGATCGGCACCGCCCACATAGAAAAGCATCTCGGGCCGGAACTTCTCCAGAGAGTGGCGAACCGCAGGAAGCAAGGCTTGCAGATATTCCTCATCGCCCACTCCGTCTTCCATATTCAAGTCGAGGCTGGACGCGGGCTTATGTGCCGGGTAGTTGTTCTCTTGGTGGATCGAGAGGGTGAAGACGGAGTTGTCTTTCGCGAAGATGGCGGCGGTTCCGTTGCCTTGATGCACATCCGTATCGACGACCATGGCCTTGTCAATCGCGCCGTCGCTCTGCATACGACGGATGGCCACGGCGACATCGTGAATCGCGCAAAATCCCTCGCCGTGTCCGGGATACGCGTGATGGAAACCTCCCCCCAGATTGCAGCCGAAACCGTCGCGCTGGGCCTCCTGAGCCGCGGCAATTGTTCCGCCGGCTGCAAGCCAGAAAGCCTCCACCAGTTCCTGCGAGTACGGGACTTCCAGCTTCATGATGTCGCCATAGGTCAGAGTTCCCGTTTTCAGTTTCTCAACCCAATCTGGTGTATGGACTCTAAGGATGTCTGCATCGCTGGCCGCTTCGGGGAGCAGAAAATCTTCTTGGGAGGCAATTCGATCCGCCCGCAGTTTTGCGGCGATGAGCTTGTACTTTTGCGAAGGAAATACGTGCGCGCCCAGGTTCAGGTCGTATGCGTCATGGTAGACGAGCTTGAATGGCAACATCGTCGTGCCTGGAAGCAAGAGGCTGCGCTGTCGCCGCTCCCTGCCCGAAATATAGCTCCTCGCCCCGTCTAATTCTCGCGCTCGAGGATGAAATCCGGCAGCGTCAGCAATGCGCGCCCATATTCCGATTCGGTGCTCCCGTTCAAGCAGGCTTTGGCGCGCCGGGCATAGTCGTGGGCCAAATGGCGGGCGCGGTCCAGCGCGCCGGAATCACGCACCAACGCAACCAGCTTCTCCGGCTGAACGGAGTGGAATTCTTGCTCCTCCAACACCCGCGCCACCAGTTCCCGCGCCTCGGAGTGGCCATTCTCCATCGCATAGATGAGGGGCAGGGTGACTTTGCCCTCTTTCAGATCGCTCAGTACCGGTTTGCCGAGTTGCTCGCTCGAAGCGGTAAAATCCAGCAGGTCATCCACAAGCTGGAATGCCAACCCGGCATAGCGGCCGAAATCGGCCAGGGCTTCCTCGTGCTCTTCGTCGAAGCCACCCAGCACCGCACCAAGCCGCGCACAACCGCTGAACAAGCAGGCAGTCTTGTAGGTGGCAAGCTGCAATGCGTCCTCTTCGGTCACGTCCATGCGGCCAATCTTGGCCAATTGAATCAATTCGCCTTCGACCATTTTCTGGGTCAGGTCGATCAGGATATCGAGCACGTGGAAATTGCGTTCTGCCAGGGCAATCTGAAAGGACTGCATGTAAAGCCAGTCACCCGCCAGCACGCTGCGGTGGTTGCCCCAACGTGAGTTAGCGGACGCACGCCCGCGCCGCGTATCCGCGCTATCGATCACGTCATCGTGAATCAGTGTGGCGCTGTGGAGCAATTCCACTACCGCCGCGAGTTTGATGGCGCTCCGGCGGTTGTCCCTACGACCTGCGGCGTATCCATGGCACAACAGCAGCAGAGCCGGCCGCAGCCGCTTCCCTCCTCCGCCCAGGAGATAGCTCGTGATTTCCGAAACAGGTTGGAACGCCGCGGCGCTCTGCCGCGACAATTCTTGCTCGACCTGCAACAGGTCTTCGCGCACCAACTCAAAAATCTCTCTAGCCGTCAGTAATGCTATGGCTGTCCTCCTGGACCCGCCCCTCGTCTACCGGGGCACCACAGCCGGGGACGCGCTCGGCCGGGCAAGATGGAAGAAACGCCGGAAATTGGCTGCGGTCACCGAGGCGGTTTCTTCGGTCCCTAAGTCTCTCACATTCGCAAGGGCCTTCGCTACTTCCGCCACAT
>OCOJ01042564.1_pt1 | contig 47517 bp, 46 predicted proteins | sample 1539251 | NCBI WGS metagenome assembly OCOJ01 (sample SAMN01911457, study PRJEB22624) | soil metagenome | biome: Soil | place: Malaysia | collected 2012-04-30 | depth RA_metagenome m
GGCTTGTTTGGCAGTGGCCCTCTTGGGGTCCTGTGGGGGCGACTCGTCCGGCAGCGGGGGCCCTCAGGGGAACCCGGTGCCGGCGTTAACCTCGTCGGTGCCCTCGGGAGTGTTCGCTGGAGGAGGAGGATTTAACCTTGCAGTGACTGGAACGGGCTTCATCGCTTCCTCCGTGGTCCAGTGGAGCGGGTCGAGCCGGGTGACCACTTTTGTGAACAGCGGCCTGCTCTCGGCCCAAATTCCCTCATCCGACCTGAGCGTGGCAGGCAGCGCCAGCGTCACGGTGGTGAATCCCGCGCCGGGCGGGGGCACATCCAACGCCCTCAGCGTGACCATCGCGCCGCAGCCGCCTCTGGGGACCGGCGTGGTGCAACTGATTTCCGCGGCTTTGAACGGAGGCGCTACCGACGGGTACACGAATAGCAGCGTGCCGCCCGCCATCAGCGGCACCGGGCGCTACGTGACCTTTCAGTCCACGGGGACGGACCTGGTCCCCGGGCCCGCCAGCGGTTTCGCGGACATCTACGTTCGCGACACCTGCATCGGTGCGCCCAACGGCTGCACGCCCGGCACGGTACGGGTTTCCGTGGACTCGAATGGAAACTTAGCCAACGGCAACAGCCGTTCGCCGGCGATCAGCGCGGACGGCCGTTACGTGGCGTTCGACTCCAGCGCCACCAATCTGGTCCCTAACGATACGCAAGTGAACGGGACGGCCGACGTGTTTCTCCGCGACACGTGCATCGGCGCGCCTGCCGGCTGCGTGCCCAGCACGATTCGGCTGTCCGTCACGCCCAGCGGCGGCCAGTCGAATGGCGACAGCCGGAATCCGACCATCAGCGCGGACGGAAGGTTCGTGACCTTCAATTCCTCAGCCACGGATCTGGTCCCCGGAGGCACAAACGGGCAACTACACGTTTTCCTGCGGGACACCTGCGGGGGCGCCGCCGCCGTTTGCGTGCCAGCGACAGGGATTGTTTCCGTGGCCACGGACGGCACGCAAGGGAACGGGCCGAGCATTCCTCAGTACCTGAGCGCTGGCGGCCGCTTTGTCGCGTTCGGTTCCGCGGCCAGCAATCTGGTCGCCGGGGATACCAATGGACGGGCGGACGCTTTCGTCCGCGACACCTGTTTCGGGGCGTCGGGCGCTTGCACTCCAAGTACAGCGCTAGTCTCTCTGGCAGCCAATGGCGACCAGGGGAACAACGGCAGTGGTCCAACGGCCATCAGCGGTAATGGCAGATTTGTCGCATTGGGTTCGTTTGCAACGAACCTCGTCCCGGGAGATACGGGCATTTTCGCGCAGTCTTACCTTCGTGACACCTGCGCCGGCGCGCCTGCTGGCTGCACACCCACCACCCTGCTGGTTTCGACCGCCTTTGACGGCTCGTATCCGAACGAAAGCGGAGGGGATGCCTCGCTGGATTTCACCGGAAGATTTGTGGCCTTTGATTCTCTTGCCACCAACAACAGCGTGCTGGGGGCCAGCGGTCCCGAGTCGGTCTTTGTGCGCGACACCTGCCTGGGGGCCCCGCCCGGCTGCGTCCCCGTCAATTTCCTCGTTTCCGTGCCCTCCACCGTTCTGATGGGCAACGGGGCCATCAGCAACCTGCCGGCCCTCAGCGCTGATGGGCACTATGTGGCCTTTCTCTCCAATGCCACTAATCTCGTACCCGGGGGATCAAACGGCAATATCCAGGTGTTTCTCGCTAAGACCGGTTTTTGAGCCCGGCGCCGCAGGACAAGATCCGAATACTGCGTTAATGTCTCCGGGAGCGCCCCGCAACGGCAGACGAAGCCGCGTCCAAGAGGCAGCTAGCGCCAAAAAGACTGGACCTGCCCCCTTTCTTCGGCGCTGAAAGGGAATGCGCTGCGAACGAAGCCGATGGCTGCCCGCTCCCCACACGTTCTAATGGCGCTTCAGGCCGGAAACTTTCGCAGACTGCAACGCCGCCTGCTGGCGTGGTTTCACGCCAACAAACGGGCCCTGCCCTGGCGCGAGACGCGTGATCCCTACCGCATCTGGATCTCCGAAATTATGCTGCAGCAGACGCGCGTGGCCGCGGTGCTGCCCTACTACCGGCGATTTCTGAATCGTTTTCCAAGCGTGCAGGCCCTGGCGAAAGCGCCGGAGCGCGACGTGCTCCGAGCCTGGGCCGGGCTGGGGTATTACAGCCGCGCCCGGAACCTGCAAGCCGCAGCGCGGGAAATTGTCCGGCGGCATGGCGGACGATTTCCGCGGGCGCTCGAAGAGGCGCTCGGGCTTCCCGGGGTCGGGCGCTACACCGCCGCTGCGGTGCTCAGCATCGCCTATGATGTCCCATTGGCCGTGCTCGATGGAAACGTGGCGCGGGTGCTGGCACGGCTGGCCGCCCTTCGCGGCGACCTGCGCCGGCCCGCCCGGTGGAAACAGCTCGCAGCCGCGGCGCAGCGGCTCCTGCCTCCCAGTGCCCCAGGCGATTGGAACCAGGCCATGATGGAGCTGGGCGCCACGGTCTGCACGCCGCAGTCGCCCGCCTGTCAGCGGTGCCCGGTGGCCAAATCCTGCCGCGCCCGGGCTCTCCACCTCCAGGAAAGGATTCCGGCGCCGCGCAGAAGACGCCCGCCCGAGGACGTGCGTCTCGCCGCCGCCGTCCTGCTCGATCCGCGCGGCCGCACCCTCCTGGTGCGGCCTCCCCCCGGGGAAGCCGGCGGATTGTTCGCTCGCTTGTGGCAGTTCCCTGCCGTCCGCGTGGAGCTCGATGGCCGCGCCGAGGCCGGGCTGAAGGAGCATTTGCGCGCGCAACTGGGCCTCCAGGCGGCGCGATTGATGCCGCTCGCCCCCGCCTCTCACTCGGTTACCTACCGGCGCGTCACTTTGCTGCCCTTCCTTGTGTCCGCGCGCGGCCTGCCGGGAGCACGGCCGCAGGGCGCTGTGCATCTTCCCCTGCGCGAGGTCTGCCGCTGGCCGACGAGCAGCGCGACGCGAAAGATTGCCCAGCGCGCCCTGGCGGCGGTCTCCCGCGGAGAAACTCCGGCACCCGAAGGCGGCTGTCCCGCCACCTTTCCTGCGCGGCGCCGTGGCCGGTCCCGGGCACAGGCGTAAAGAATCCCCTCTTTTTTCTTGTTTTATACGGGCTTCCCCGCCGCCTCGTCTGGCTGTATTCTCCGCGCATGAACGCTCCAGGAGGATTACCTGCTGCTCTTCGGTCCAGCCGGGGAGCGGGGCTTCCCGATCCTCAGGCCGCTCTTGCACCCGCGTGCAACTGCGCGGCAGAGCTAACCCCTTTGGGCGCAACTCTTACGGGATTTCCGCTGCTAAGTCCTTTGTTAGCAACTCTTACACCAAATTCCCCAGGGGGAGTGGGTATCTGGCGCCTCTCGGCAGCACTCCGCAGGAAGCGGCCCCCGGATGGACGTGGAGAGATGCAGGCGCCGGCCCGCGGCGCTCAGAAGAGCACAGGGCCCCCGGCACGGGAGGCCCCCCACAGGACCTGCGTGCTAAACTCGGGTTCATCCATGGCCACCGAAGTTCGTACTCCGCGGGCATCTCTTTCCGCGCTGACGCGCTACTCCGAGGTGTCGCTGTTTCTGCTGCTGGTGAACGGGGTTCTGGCCCTGGTGTGGACGGGCAAGCTGGACCTGTTCACTTCGATTGCCGCGCCCGCTGCCCTGGTCTGGAAAGCATTCCGCTACGCGCGGGGAAAGGCGCCGGAACTCACTTCCCGTGTCGCTACCTGGCTGGTGGCCGGTTACATGGTCTTCTTTCCCTTGGACCTGCTGTTCATCTCGCGGCCGCTCGCTGCCGGGAATCCCAATCCCTGGCTCTTCGCGGGGCTGAGCGCTTCCATCCACCTGATGCTCTTCGTGATGGTGGTGCGCCTCTATTCCGCGCGGCTCACACGCGACCTGCTGTTTCTCTCCCTGATGGCGCTGGCGGCGCTGCTGGCCGCGGCGATTCTGACCATCGACACCGCCTATTTGGTGTTCCTGGCGTTCTTCCTGGTGCTGGGCGTCTCCACGTTCATGAGCCTGGAGATGCGCCGCAGCGCGGAGGGTGCGGTAGCGCCTCCGCTGGAGTCGCGCACGCCGGCGGCGGTGCGCCTGGGCCGCGCGCTGGGCATGACCGCGGTGCTGATGACGATCGGCGCCCTTGCCGCCGGCGCGGCCATTTTCACCGTGCTCCCGCGTTTTCCCGCGGCCTATCTCGGCGGACTCAGCCTTAACCCCACGCTGATTTCCGGGTTCTCCGATAACGTGGAACTGGGCCGCATCGGCGAAATCAAGCTGCACGGCGCCGTGGTCATGCGCGCGAAGATGAACGTGGAGGCGGATTCTGCGCCGAACCTGCGCTGGCGGGGTATTTCGCTGACCACGTTCGACGGGCATCGCTGGTTCACCGCCGAGCACGATCACGTGCCCATAGCGCAGAGTGACGACGGATGGTATTACCTGCCCTCCTCACATTCCCCGCAGGTGGCCGCGCGATTCCGCGAGGTGCACTACTCCCTGCTGCTCGAGCCGCTGGCCACCGATTCGCTCTTTGTGCTGGCGCATCCCGTCGCGCTGCGCGGCCCGTTTGGGCGCGAGACCGGGAACCGCTTCCGCGACGCGCCCTCGCGTTTCCTGCTGGTGGACAAAACGAATTCCGTCTTCAATCCCTCGAACAATTTCACAAAAATCCTGTACGAGGGCCAGGCGCTGGTCCCAGAGGTTCCTCCGGAGGAACTGCGAAAGGCGTCCGGGCCCTATCCCCCGCGGGTTCTGGAGAATTACCTGCAACTTCCGGGCACGCTCGATCCGCGCATTCCACGCCTCGCGCGGGACATCACCCAGCGGCCCACCACGCCCTTCGACAAAGCCGCGGACATCGAACTGTACCTGCGCACGCGTTTCGGCTACACGCTCACCCAGCCCGATCCGCCGCCGGCGGACCCGCTCGCCCACTTCCTGTTCAAACGCAAGGCCGGACATTGCGAGTACTTTGCCACGGCCATGACCGTGATGGTGCGTTCGCTGGGCATTCCCGCGCGCTACATCAACGGCTTTTTGCTGGGCGAATACAACGACGTGGCGGATTCCTACATCGTGCGCGGCTCAGACGCCCATAGCTGGGTGGAAGTCTATTTCCCGCAGTACGGCTGGATCCCCTTCGACCCCACGCCTCCGGCGGGCTCAAAACCGGAGTTCTCGCTGGGCCGCCTGGCTTATTACTGGGACTGGTTCGAGATGGCCTGGAGCGAATGGGTGATCAACTACAACCCGGCGCAGCAAATGCGGCTGGCCAACAACGCACAACGCGCGCTGCGCGACTGGAGCATGTGGGTGCAATGGTTTGCCCTGCAAAAGCAGGAGGCGGGCACGGACCTGATCCGCAGCTGGCACTTCGCCATGAAGCGGGAGATTGCGCGCCAGCCCAGGCGCTTGCTGCTGCCCGCGCTGCTGCTTGCGGCGCTGGTCCTGCTGTCGTTGCGCGGGCGGGCCATGGCGGAATTGTGGATCCGCCTCTCCACGCGGCTGGGCACGGGCTACGCTCGCCAGCCGGCGCATGCGCCCCGGATCGCCACCGTCTATTACACGCGGCTGCTGCGCTTGCTGGAGCGCCGCGGCTACCACAAACCCGACTCTCAGACGCCGCGTGAATTTGCGGCCGCCGTCGCTCCGCCGGACCTGGCGCGGCGCGTTGAGAAAATGACTCTCCTCTACGAAGCCGTCCGCTTCGGCCATCAGCCCGCGGACCCTCGCGCCCTCGCGCGCTGCCTGCGCGAAGTGGAAGCCTGCCTGCCGTAGGCCGGCCTGCCTCTGCTAGCCAGGACAGGCCTGACCGCGCTTCGCCCTTCGCCGGTCCCAGCACCCTGCGGCTGCTATGCTAAACTGTCGAGTTTGAGCGTTGCTTGCGGCGCTTCCTATGCGCGAGAAACTCGGATTCGTGAGCCTGGGCTGCCCCAAGAACCTCGTGGATAGCGAGGTGATGATGGGCATTCTGGCGCGCCACGGCTACGAACTGACCCCGCGGCCGGAAGAGGCGGACGTGCTGGTGGTGAACACCTGCAGCTTCATCGCCCCGGCGCAGCAGGAATCCGTAAACACCATCCTGGAGATGGCGGAACACAAGCGCAGCGGGCGCGCCCGCCGCTTGATCGTAGCCGGCTGCCTGGTGGAACGCTTCGGCGCGCAAATCCGCGAGCAGATTCCGGAAGTGGACGCGCTGGTGGGCACGGGGGACATCGGGCGCATCCTTGAAGCCACGGAAGGCGACACCGCTCGATTCCAGCCCGGCCGTCCCGAGTTTCTCTACCACGACGCGACCCCGCGCGTGCTCTCCACGCCGCGGGAGTACGCCTACATCAAAATCAACGAGGGCTGCGACCATCCCTGCACCTTCTGCATCATTCCGGAACTGCGCGGACAATTTCGCAGCCGGCGATTCGAATCCGTGGTGCGCGAAGCGGGGCAACTGGCCGCGGCCGGGGCGCGCGAGCTCATCCTGGTTGGCCAGGACACCACGGCGTACGGCCAAGACCTGGGAGTGCGCGACGGCCTGCCCGTGCTGCTCGAGCGCCTCGCGGGAATCGAGGAGCTGGCCTGGGTGCGCTTCCTCTACTGCTATCCGAACCGCATCACGCCGCGCCTTCTGGAAACCATTGCCGCCCACCCGCGCCTGGTGAAATATCTGGACGTGCCGCTGCAGCATGCCAGCCAGCGTGTGCTGGCGCGCATGAGGCGCGGCGGCACCGCCGATTCCCTGCTGCAACTGGTGGAGCGCATCCGCGCCACGGTTCCCGGGGCGTGGCTGCGTACTTCCTTCATCGTCGGGTTTCCGGGCGAAACGGAAGCCGATTTCCGCCAGCTCTGCGATTTCGTCCGCGCGGCCCAGTTCGACTGGCTGGGCGTTTTCGCCTACTCCGATGACGAGACAGCGGAAAGTCATGCACTCGAGGGAAAAGTGGATGCGGACACGATTGCCGACCGCCGCAACCGCCTGATGGCCTTGCAGCAGAAAATTTCCCGCCGCCGGCTCGCTGCCCGCGTGGGCCGGAGCTACATGGCGCTGCTCGAAGGACCTTCCAAGGAGAGCGAGTTGGTGTGGCAGGCGCGGCTGGAAGGCATGGCGCCGGAAATTGACGGCCGCGTTTACATCACGGAAATCGCCGCGCCGCAGGAGGATCTGGCGGCATTGGCAGGCCGCATGACGCGCGTCGAAATCCGCGAGGCGCGGGATTACGATTTGATCGGCGCGGTTACTGCCGTGCTCGATTCTCCGGGCCCTTCCGGGCGGCCTGGCGCCACACCGGCCTGCGTCCCGGGAGCAGCGGAGTCGCCGCTGCGCATCCTGGCGTGAGTCCGCCGCGGGGCGAATCAGCGGCGACCGGCGAAAACCATGAAGTGCCCAATCTGCGGAAAACCAGTCAGCGCCGGACGCGACGCCGAATTTCCCTTTTGCTGCGAGCGCTGCCGCTTGCAGGACCTGGGCAACTGGGCCGCAGCGCGTTACAAAATCTCCGAGCCGGCACTGGAAGAACTGGCCGGGCGCGACTCTCCCGATGAGCGAATCCTCCCCGACCCCAGCCGCGGCTCCACGAGCGAGTAAACCTCGCGGATTCGCCTACTGGCTGGCCAATGCAGGGGGCCTCGGCCTGCTGCCACTTGCGCCGGGCACCTGGGGCTCGCTGGCGGGCCTGGCACTGGCCTGGGTCTTCACCCGCGCGGAATTCACCGGCTGGCGGCCAAACGTCATCTCCTTTGAGCCCTTCAACCCGCTGGCGTGGTGGCTGGTGCTAAGCGCCGCGGGGGTGTGGGCAGCGGCTTGCGTCGAACGCGCCAGCGGCAGAAAAGACCCGCAGGAAGTGGTCGTGGACGAAGTCTCCGGCCAGTGGCTGGCTCTGCTTGCCAGTCCCGCGCTCCTGGCCGGCACCGCTAACTGGAAATCTTATCTTGCGGGTTTTATACTTTTTCGAGCGTTTGACATCATCAAGCCATTTCCAGCCCGGCAAGCGGAATCGCTTCCGGCCGGATGGGGCATCATGGCCGATGACTGGGTGGCCGGCGCTTATGCCGCCGGCTGCCTGTGGTTGGCGCGGGGATTCGGCTTTTAGGAGGCTGTTGAACTATCGTAGTCGCCGCCCCCCGCGGCTGAAGCCGCTCTGAGGTGGGGCGGGTTGCGGCACGGCTAAACCCGTGCCCTGACGAACTCGAGGTCTTTTGCAACCAGCTGTGAGAGAAGCGAGGGAGGACACCGGACGAACGCATGGCTAGCGCTCCCAAGATTGAAAAGGTCATACCAGCCGCCGCCATTCCGGGCGGCGAGATTTCCGTCTATGGCTCCGGGTTCACGCACCGCAATGGCATGCGGCCCAATGTTCGCTTTGGGGAAAGCGAAGCCGGCCTGCTGCTGTGCACGGAGCACCGGCTTGTCGTGCGCGTGCCGGAGGGGGCCCAGTGTGAACTCCGCGTCTCCACGCCCGATGGCGAAAGCAAGAAGTTTCCAGTCTCCGTGGGCATTACCGTGGCCGATAACCTGCATCCCGTGGCCAATCCCGCGGTGGACCGCGAGGGCAACGTCTACGTCACCTTCAGCGGCCAGCGCGGGCAAAAAGTGCCGGTCTCTCTGTACAAAATCACTCCGAACTTTGTGGTCAAGCCGTATGCCACGGAGCTGGTGAATCCCACCGGCCTGGCTCTGGATGGGGAAGGCACGCTCCACGTCTCCTGCCGCAACGACGGCACGATCCACCGCATCACCTCGGACGGCCGCGCGCAGCGCTGGGTGGAAGGAATGGGCATTGCCACCGGACTGGCCTTCGACAAAGCCGGGGCGCTCTATTGCGGGGACCGTAGCGGAACCATTTTCAAGATTTATCCGGACCGTCAGATTCTGGTGTTTGCCACACTGGAGCCCTCGGTGGCCGCGTACCATCTGGTGTTCAACGCCGCGGGCGATCTGCTGGTGTCCGGCCCCACGACTTCCAGTTTCGACCGTATCGTGCGCATCACACCGGGCGGGGAGGTCAGCTCCTACTTCCGTGGACTGGGCCGTCCGCAAGGCATGGCCATGGACGGAAAAGGCAATCTCTATGCTGCCGCCTCCTACGCCGGCCGCCGCGGCGTCGTGCGCATTACCCCGCAGGGAAAAGCGGAGGTGGTGCTAAGCGGCAGCGGGCTGGTGGGCCTGGCCCTGCTGCCCTCCGGCCGCGCATATCTGGCCACCGGCTCCGTCCTCTACGCGCTCGATTGGGACGTCGAGGGCGTTCCGCTGCCAGGCTGAAAAGCCCCCGGCAAGATCCGGGGCCACGAAAGCTCTGTCTCGCCCCTCCTCAGTCCTTCCCCGCTTGCGTGCGCCCCGCGCTTCGGGTAGAACCTTAGACAATGAAGGCTGAAATCATTGCCGTCGGCTCGGAGCTGCTCACCCCGGACCGAATTGACACCAACTCGCTCTTTCTCACCGCGCAACTGAACCGCCTGGGTTTCGAGGTGGTGCTCAAATCCGTGGTTGGAGACGACGTGGATCTGATCGGCGCGGCCTTCCGCGCGGCGCGCGAGCGGACGGATGTGGCCGTCGTGGCCGGCGGGCTGGGACCCACGGAGGACGATGTGACGCGCGAGGCCGTGGCCGCCGTTCTCCAGCGCCCATTGGTGGAAGACGAAGCCGTCCTGAAAGACATCGAGGCCAAATTCGAGCGCATGGGACGGCACATGCCGCGCATCAACGCCAAGCAGGCGCGCGTTCCGGTGGGCGGCGTAGTGCTGCCCAACGCGCGCGGCACGGCGCCGGGGCTGTGGATTGAAGACGGGGCGCACGTGGTGGTGCTGCTGCCGGGTCCCCCTTCCGAGCTTGAGCCCATGTTCACGGAGCAAGTGGCGCCGCGGCTGGAAGTGCGCACAACGGGCCCGCGGCTTTATGCCCGCGAGCTGCGCGTGACCGGCATGGGCGAGTCAGCGGTGGACCAGGCCATCGCTCCCATTTACAAAGGCTATCGCGATGTGCAGACCACACTGCTGCACGCGCCGGGAGAAATCCAGATTCACCTGCGGATGTGGACTGAGGACGCGGAAGCCGCAACCAAGCAATTGGAAGAGCTGGTTTACCGCATCTCGCTGGTGCTGGGCGAAGGCCTGTTCAGCACCAAAGGGGAGAGCCTGGAGCAGGTGGTGGCCAACGAGCTTGCATGGCACGGCGCCACCATCGCCGTGGCGGAGAGCTGCACCGGCGGGATGCTGGGCGAGCGCCTGTCGCGGCTGCCGGGCAGCTCCGCACACTTTCTCGGCGGGGCCATCACCTACGGCAATTCGTTGAAGGCGGCGTGGCTCAATGTGCCGCAGGAACTGTTGGACACCAAAGGCGCGGTAAGCGCGGAAGTGGCTCAGGTCATGGCCGAACGCGTGCGCCGCGGCTCCAACTCCACCCTGGGGCTGTCGGTGACGGGGATCGCCGGGCCCACCGGCGCCACTCCTGAAAAGCCCGTGGGGACCGTGCATATCGCTCTGGCGGACGCAAATGGAGTCCAGGAAAAAGCGTTTCGCTTTCCCGGGGACCGCGATCGCATCCGCGCGCAAGCCACGATGGCCGCCATGGACATGGTCCGGCGGTATTATCTCCGCCAGCGCGCCCAGGCGAAGCAGTGAGCGGGGCCACATTGCGCCTGTTCGTCGCGCTGGAGCTTCCACTGGCAATCCGCACGGCGCTGCGCGAGCTTGGAGGGCGCTTGCGGCCGCTCGCCGGCCAATCCAAGTGGACCCAGGGTGACAGCGGCCATCTGACGCTGAAGTTCATCGGAGAGGTGGAAGCGAGCAAGCTCGACGCCATCAAAGCGGCGCTGGCGCTGATTCGGCGCCCGGAGCGCGTTCGGGTCTGCTTCCGCGGGCTCGGCTTCTTTGCGAACCGCCATCGCCTGGTGCTCTTTGCCAACGTGGTGGAATCTCCGGCGCTCGCCGGCATCACCGCCGAAATGGAACGGGCTCTGGAGCCGCTCGGCATCCCAGCCGAAACCCGGGAATACCGTCCACACGTCACCCTGGCCCGCATCGAGCAGCGCAACGGGCTCCAGGAGCTGATGGCCGAAACCAGAAAACTCAAAGCGTCGGAGTTCGGAAGCGCCGAATACCGGGAATTCGACCTGATGGAAAGCGAGCTGCGGCCGGAGGGCGCGCTGCACACTTGCCTGGAGCGATTTGCGTTCGCGCCCGCGGCGACCGCCATGACCCCGGAGCGCACGCCATGATGGCCCCCTGGCTTCTGCCTGTCGCGGGTTATCTGCTGGGCGCAATTCCCTGCGGCTACCTGATCGTGCGCCTTTCCACCGGCACCGATGTGCGTGCATCCGGCAGCGGGAATATCGGGGCCACCAACGTGAACCGCGTGGCCGGCGGGGGAGCGGGCGCAGTCACCCTGCTGCTCGATATGGGCAAAGGCTTTCTGGCCGTATGGCTGGCCGCACGGTTCACAAGCGAAAGCGCCGCCTGGATGGCGGCGAGCGCGGTGGCAACCGTCGCCGGACACATATTTCCGGTCTGGCTGCGCTTCCGCGGAGGAAAAGGCGTGGCCACGGCAGTGGGCGCCTTCCTGCCTTTGAGCTGGATGGCGGTGGGCGCGGCGGCGCTCATTTGGTTGATCGTGGCTTCGATCTCGCGCTACGTGTCGCTCGGCTCGGTGGTTGCCGCCGCCGCGTTGCCGCTTTGCACCTACTATCTCTATGCTCCCGGCACCGGACATGCTCCGCCGATGAGCATTTCCGTAGCCGCCGTGCTGGTGGCCATCCTGGTGATTTTCAAACATCGCAGCAACATGGAACGCCTGCTGGCGGGCACGGAGAACCGCATCCGATTCGGGGGGCGGTAAAAGCATGACGGCTCGCCGGGTGGTTCTCTTCTTATGAGGAAAATCACCATTCTGGGAGCGGGAAGCTGGGGCACGGCCTTGGCGCTAATCCTGCTGCGTAGCCGGAAACCCCATCGGGTTTGCCTGTGGGCGAGGCGTCCGGAGCTGGCGGAAGCGCTACAGAAGTCCCACGTCAACGCGGATTATCTGCCCGGTTTCGAGCTGCCCGGGGAACTGGAGATCACAAGCAGCATGCCGGCCGCGCTGGAGGGCGCGGAGATTGTGCTGGGCGTGGTGCCATCCGAGCACGCGCGATGCGTGTACACGCAGGCGTTGCCGAATCTTCGACAGGAGATGGCCCTGGTCAGCGCCACCAAAGGCTTGGACGCGCCGGTGCCCCGGCGCATCAGCCAGTTGATGGTTGAAGTTGTCGGCGCGCGATTCCCTGGCCGCGTAGCCGTGCTCTCCGGGCCGTCGTTTGCGCGCGAAGTGGTGCGGGGCGACCCGACGGCGGTGGTAGTGGCATCGGAGGATTTGACGCTGGCGGCGGAAATCCAGGAGGAGTTTGCCGGGCCGACCTTCCGGTTGTATACGAACACGGACGTGGCCGGCGTCGAGCTGGGCGGCGCGGTAAAAAACGTGATCGCGATTGCCGCCGGCGTTTGCGCCGGGCTGGGACTGGGACACAACAGCATGGCTGCCCTGGTGACCCGCGGGCTGGCGGAGATGATCCGGCTGGCGGTGGCGATGGGTGGGCGGCGGGAAACGCTGGGGGGACTGGCCGGCCTGGGAGACCTGGTGCTGACCTGCACCGGAGCGCTCTCGCGGAATCGGAGCGTGGGCGTGGCGCTGGGCCAGGGGAAAAAACTTGCGGAAATCCAAAGCGGGATGCGCATGGTGGCGGAAGGGGTGCGCACCACCGCGGCCACGCTGGAACTGGCGCGGCGACACGCTCTCGAGCTGCCCATCACCGAGCAGATGCACGCGGTGCTTTANNGGGGCGCCCGCCGCGGGAGGCCATCCGCGAGCTGATGGAACGGCGCCAGAAAAATGAGTAACGCGGGCCATGGGTAGGGCCGCGTGCGCAGCCCGCTTGCGAGGGCTGGTGGCGCGCGTAGTGCCAGCCCGTTTCTGCTGGAACACAACGGGCCGCGCGCTTCATTGTGGGACTGGGAAATCGCGTTTAGACTGCCGTCACCATGGCCGCCCCCAGTCCAAGGCGGGGATTGCTGAGCCGCGTCCGCATTCTGTGGCTGGTGCTGGGCGCGCTGCTGCTGGTGAGCCTCGTTCCCATCCTGCTCTTCCAGCGGCAGGTCTTACAGCTCAGCCAGCAAAAGCTCGAGGACACGGAACGCCGCCAGCAGGGGGAAATCACCCGGCTGCTGGCCGAAGAAATCCTGCTCTTCGAAAACAACCTGGACCAGCAACTGAACGATGAAATCAAAATACTGGAACTGGCCGGAGTGGCTTCAGACGTAAGCACGCCGCAGCACGCCGCGGAAGTGACCCAGCGCCTCGAGGAATTCGTCAAGAACAATCCCGACATTCTCTATGTGACCGCCCTGAATGTGCAGGCCAAAGGGCCCTGGAGNNNGGAAATTTCCGCGCGGACCTGGATCCCTTCGTGGGCAAAGCGCTGCAGCGCGGATTCATGATGTGCGTGCAAGGCGCGAAGTTTTCCAGCGGCGCGCTGGCTATCGGCGAAGGCAAGGACACCATCTCCGGCCACGTGGTGGCGGTGCCGATCATGGTGGGCCAGCAGACGCAGGGCATGCTCGCGGTGGTGGTTTCGCTGGACCACATCGTCCGCCGGCTGCAGGAAACCAGCGGACACGGGCGCGAGGTGTACGTGGTGGATGCGGAGGGGCACATCGTGGCCTATCCGGACAAAACGCGCTGGGTGGCCGGCGCGGATGCGAGCACCGCGTACCCAGTGGTGGCGCAGTTCCGCGATCTGCCGCGGGCGCTGAGTATGACCGTCACCTCGAACTTCGCGAGCGACGTGCGCGGAAAACGGGTGCAGATGATGGGCACGTTCAGCCCGGTCCCGGAGATGCGCTGGGCGGTGATCGCGCAGCGCAGCCTGGCGGACGCCCAGGCCGACGCCGGCTTGCCGGAGCTTACCCGTCAGGCGCTGTGGATCGCTTCCCTGCTCACCGTCACCGCGTTGATCATCGGCTACTTCTTCGCCGTGGGCATTTCCAATCCGGTGCGCGCGCTGGCGCATTCCACGCGCGCCATCAGCCGGGGCGAGTTCCAGCAGCGCGCTCCGGTGGCCGGGGCCGCGGAGATCAGCGACCTGGCGGAAAACTTCAATTTGATGGCGGAGGACATCGAGCGGTATATCGAAAAGCTGAAGCAGGCCGCCGAAGAAAACCGCCAGTTGTTCATCGGCTCGATTCGCATGCTGGCCGCGGCCATTGACGAAAAGGACCCCTATACGCGCGGCCACTCCGGGCGCGTGGCCAAATATTCCGTGATCATCGGAGAGCAAATGGGCCTGGACCCGGAAGCGCTGGATAAGTTGCGCATCTCCGCGCTGCTGCACGACGTGGGCAAAATCGGGATCGACGACCGCGTGTTGAAAAAGCCCGGCGCGCTGACCGACGAAGAATTCCACATCATGAAGCAGCATCCGGTAAAGGGCGCCAACATCATGCGTCCGGTGCCACAGCTCAAGGAGATGCTGCCTGGCATCGAACTGCACCACGAGTGCGTGGACGGACGCGGATATCCTTACGGCCTGAAGAAGGAGCAGATTCCGCTCATGGCGCGGATCATCGCCGTGGCGGATACATTTGACGCCATTACCACCAACCGGCCGTACCAATCGGCCATGGACCTGGACTTCGCGCTCAAGCGCGTGCGCGAGCTGGCCGGCACGCGCTTCGATCCTGAAATTGTCGGAGCCCTGGAACACGCCGCGATGACCGGCAAACTCAAACTCAGCGCCACGCTGGTTGAAGTCTAGCGCCATCCCGGAACCACTACTCTCTTTTTCCTGCGGTGTACCCGCGAGCGCCTCGTTCCACGCCGATGCGCGCACGAACGAGCGCAAACCATCTGCTAAGATGGAGGCATGATTACGCTGTTTGGACCGCCGGAGCCCACGCTCGCGGAACGGCTGAAGAAATCCGTCAGCCGCACGCGCGAAGTACTGACTATGCCGCTGGGCGAACTTCTGGCCGGCGGACAGAAGATTGACGACCAGCTCCTGAAGAAGCTGGAAACGGCACTGCTCTCCGCGGACCTGGGGGTGCGCACCACGCGCGAGGTGCTGGCCGCCCTGCGCGAGGATGCACAGCAGCAAAAAATCAGCGATAGCGGACAAGTGCGCGCAGAGCTGAAGAAGCAACTCGAACGCATTCTGCGCGCCCCGGCGGGCAGAAACGGCACGGTGGAAGCCGCCCCGATGGTGATTTTCGTGGTGGGCGTGAACGGAACCGGGAAAACCACAACCATCGGCAAGCTGGCCAACCGGCTGCGGAAAGAGAACCGGAGCGTGCTGTTGTGCGCCGCAGATACCTTCCGGGCTGCGGCCATCGAGCAACTGGAGATCTGGGCGCGGCGCAACGGCGTGGAGATGATCCGGCAGAAGACCGGGGCCGATCCCGCGGCGGTGGTCTTTGACGCCATGGCGGCGGCGCGAGCGCGAGGCGTGGACGTGGTAATCGTGGACACGGCCGGGCGCCTGCATACAAAATCCAACCTGATGGCCGAGCTCGAGAAAATGAAGCGCACCGCCGCGAAGCAGGTGCCCGGCGCTCCACACGAGGTGCTGCTCGTGCTGGACGCCACCACAGGACAGAACGGCCTGGTGCAGGCGCGCGAATTCACGGAGCACGCCGGAGTGACCGGCCTGGTGCTAACCAAGCTCGACGGCACCGCCAAGGGCGGCATCGCCGTGGCCATTGTCCGCGAACTGGGCTTGCCTATCCGCTTTGCGGGAACTGGCGAACAAATTGACGACCTGGTGCCGTTCGATCCTGCCACGTTCGTGAATTCCCTGCTGGACTGATCGGCGATGCCCGCGCCGGAGATGCCCGGATACCCATCCCCGCCCGGAGGCGATCCGGACCAGGACTTCAGATGGATGGCGCGGGCGCTCGCCCTGGCCCGCCAGGGCGAAGCACTGGCTCATCCCAACCCGATGGTCGGAGCAATTGTGGTGGCCGGCGGGCGCGAAGCGGGTCGCGGCTTTCATACCTACGAGGGAGTTAAACATGCGGAAGTCCTGGCGCTGGAAGAGGCCGGAGGCCTGGCTCGCGGCGCGACGCTCTATCTGAATCTGGAGCCTTGCCGCCACACCGGACGCACCGGGCCGTGCACGGATGCAATCCTGGCGGCGGGAATCCGCCGCGTGGTCGCAGCCATGCCGGATCCCAATCCGCGCGTTTCCGGGCATGGCTTCGAGATTCTGCGCCGCGCGGGCGTGGAAGTGGTAAGCGGAATTCTGGAGGCGGATGCGCGGCGGCTGAACGAAGCCTTTGTCCGCTGGATTCGCACCGGCTTGCCGCTCGTGACGCTGAAAGCGGCTTTGACGCTTGATGGCCGGGTCACCGCTCCCGGCGTAAGGCCGGCCTTTGTCCGGGCACGCGGCTCCTTTCGCCGCCGCGCTCCTGGCAAGAAACCTGTGCCGGCGCGCGACCGCTGGATTACCTCCGAAGCCGCCCGCGCCGAAGTGCAACGCATGCGCCATGCGGCCGATGCCGTGGTGACCGGCATCGGCACGGTGCTGGCAGACGACCCCTGGCTGACCGATCGCACCGGGCTGCTCCGGCGCCGTCCGCTGGTGCGCGTGGTGCTCGACTCGCAGTTGCGCCTTCCAATGGACTCGAGACTCGCGCAATCGTCATCGGGCGACGTGCTCGTGCTGACGCGCGCTTCCGAGAATTCCGAGAGAGCCTGGCTCTTGGAGCAGGAAGGCGTGGAGACGCTGCGCATCGTGCGCGAGGCGGTGAGGCAGGGGCGCAGAGGCCGTGGCGGAAAGCGCGCGGCCGCGAGCCTGACGGGACTGCCGCTAAGGGAAGTCTTCCGCGCGCTCGGAGAGCTCGAACTGCTCAATGTGCTGGTGGAAGCCGGTCCGCGGCTGATGGCTGGGGCGCTGGCCGCCGGCGTGGTGGATAAAGTGGTGCTATTTTACGCGCCGCACTTTCTGGGTGGGGATGCGCTGGAGATGTTGCCCAGGTCAACGATGCTCGGAGGGCCGCATTCCTATATCATGTCCAACGTGCCGGCGCTGCACGACGTAACCCTGCAGCGCTTCGGCGCGGATTTTGCCGTGGAAGGATACTTGCGCGATGTTTACAGGGATTGTTGAACAGCAGGGCGTGATCGCCCTGCTGGAGCGCGATGGCGATGCCGGGCGCCTGCGCGTGCGGGCTCCCGAGGTCGCGCCGCAGCTTGCCGTGTCCTCCAGCATCGCCGTGAACGGCTGCTGCCTCACCGTAGTGGAGACCACTGCGGAGGAGTTTGCCGCAGACCTCTCCGGCGAAACGCTGAGGCGCACCTCCTTCGGAGAGTTGCCTGCCGGCGCGCGAGTGAACCTGGAGCGTCCGCTCACGGCGGGAAAAGAATTCGGAGGGCATTTTGTGCAAGGGCACGTGGACGGGGTGGGACGAGTGGCCCGTCTTTCCCGTTCCGGAGGGCAGGCGCTTGAGGGGGAAAACTGGTGGCTAGGGGTACGCCTGCCGGAAGAGTTGGGCCGCTACGTGGCTATGAAAGGCTCGATCGCGCTGGATGGCGTCAGCCTGACTGTGGCCGGATGGAGCGACGGCATCGTCGAGGCGGCCATCATTCCCTACACGTTCCAGCACACGAACATCGGGCGGATGGCCCTGGGCGATGCCGTAAACGTAGAGTGCGACATCCTGGCGAAGTACATCGAGCGGCTGCTCGAAGCGCGAGGCTTACGCCCCCCTTCGCATTTCCCCGTAGCGGAGCTGACCGAGCAGGGCTTTTGAACTGGATCTTCTCCGCGCGCTCAGCCCCTCCGCGTCAGGTGAAAATAACCAAACGCGGAGATGCAGAGGGCACAGAGAGGAGCGGAAGAGAGGACCGGAAATGCGGGCCGTCAGAGGCGTGCTGGAGAGTTGCCTGTATGCGGACGATCTGGACGCCACCGCCCGCTTTTACGAGGGATTATTCGGCTGGAAGCCGATGGACGGGGACGCGCGCTTTCGCGCTTACGGCGTGGCGCCCGGATCGGTCTTGCTGCTCTTTCGCCGCGGAGCCACCACGCGCCCGGTCAGGCTTCCCGGCGGCGTAATTCCTGCGCACGATGGAATACCCGGGAGCCACGTAGCGTTTGCCATAGCCGCGGAGGAATGGGAGCCGTGGGTTCGGCAGTTGGGAGCGAGCGGCGTGGCCATCGAGCAAATCGTGCGCTGGCCGCGCGGCGGGCAGAGCCTTTACTTCCGCGACCCGGAGGGCAATCTCGTCGAACTGGCTACCCCGGGTCTATGGGCGGTCTATTGAAGGCTGCCGCGCGGGACTGAACTAGGCTGGATGTTCTTCACTGCTCTTTTCCCGGGCGCCGCGGAAATAAAGCACCAGACCGATGGCAATCGCGGCAAGCGAAGAGCCGACCACCTTCACCTCGAACACCAGTTTATTGGCCACCTCACCGGGTGGAATTGCAGAGAATACAATGCCGGCCAGCGTGACCAAAAAGGCCAGCCCGGAGATCACCCACACGCCCGGCTTGCCGCCGGGGATCAGCACCGCGCGGTGATTTGCGGTGCGGTCGGCCCGGCCCGCCAGCTTGATCGCCGCCGCGTACATGTAGAGGAAGGGGATGAAGTACAAGATCACCGCCACGTCAATCAAGCCCTGGTAAGCCCCCTGCATGGTCTCGTTAATCTGGCTCAGCAGGAGCACAGCGCCGGAGATTCCCGCCTGCACCAGAATCGAAATGTGGGGCGTGTGCCACCGCGGATGGATTTTCCCGAAGGGCCGGGGAAGATAGCGGTCAATGCCCACCACAAATGGCACACGCGCGATGCCGGCCACGGTTGAGCCCACGCCGCCGGCATTGCCCGCGGTCACCAGCAGCGCGGCGAACACTCCCAGGATGCCCAGGCGCAGCAAACCCGAACCATGGGTGATGGCCTGAAAGACGCCGCTCTTCGGATCCACCTGGTCCGCGGGGATCAGGGAGAGCACCGCAAACGTACCGAGAATATAGATGGCGGCGATGAGCACCCCGGAGCCCAGAATGGCCCGGGGCAGAGTGCGTTGCGGATCGCGGATTTCCTCGCTCATCGCGGAAACCAGCTCGAGGCCGGTGAACGCAAAGGCGATCTGCGACCAGAAATTCACTGTGTCCCAGTTCCAAGATGGAAGCATGCCGGCCCAGGTGAACTGGGTCAGGGAGCCGTGACGAAACCAAAGCACGCCGGCAACGCCGGAAAGAATCAGCAGCGGCGCGTAGGTGCCCACGCCGCCGGCGTTTTGGAGCCACTTGCCGATGTTCAGGCCGATGATATTCAGCCAAACGGCGACGAGGAGAAGCGCAAAAGACCCGGCCACCAGAAAATTCCGGTCCTGGGCCAATCCGGCGGCCGCGGCCCCGCCCACGTAAGCGCTCATCGAAGCGCTGGCCAGGAGCAGGCCGGGAAAATAAAACACGGTGTAAATCCAATAGGCCCATCCGGCCACGAAGCCGTGAAAATCGCCGAAGGCTTCCTTGGACCAAACATAAAGGCCGCCCTCGTCGGGAAACCGGGTGGAAAGCTCGCTGACCACCAGCGCGGTGGGAACGAAGAAGAAGACAGCGGCGATGATCCACAGGCTGATGGACGAAGCGCCGTTGTGCGCGGCCGCGGCAATCCAGCGGGGTCCCAGAACCGTGGCGATGTTGAAGAGCAGCACGTCCCAGAAGCCCATCACCCGCCGCAGTTCCTTGCGCGCGTCCCCCTGCGGGGTCGGCAGAACACTCATGAGGCCCGGCGCGCCTCGCGCTTAAGACCTTCGTGGAGCAGGATTTTCACGAGTGTCTGGTAGCCGATGCCTTTGTGCCCGGCGAGCTTACGGGCACGCTCCAAGTCCGCTACGGAGAGGCGGATGGCGATCTGGACACTACGTCTGCGGTTCAATTCCGAAACGAGACGCGATCCCTTGAAGCGCACTCCGCGCGCCTTCGCTTGCGCGGACTTTCTCTTGACGTATTCTCGGCCGACGCGGCTGGCCCACCAATCAGCCTCTTCGCTTTCGTTCTTGAATTTTGGCATCACTTTGCGGTTTGTTGCTTTCATTGACCCTCGATTCGCCTGCGCAGGTATTCGCGCTTCTGAGCGCGGTCCAGATCGTATGCCGTTACCACACGGAGCGCGTCGCCACGTTCCGTCACGATCACGGCCAGAAGGCGTCCGGTGCTCGTCTCACCAAAGTAGAGAAAGCGGACTTCTCCAGCGACGTCTTCCTCATAGACCGGAATGGGGTCGTTCTCGAGCGCCTGCTCGACCTCTCCCCGCGTGATCCGATGTCCGTGGATCTTTCGCAGGTTGTTTGCATCCCAGTCGAACGGCATCAATCCATTGTATATGCAATGTATATGTGAGAGAAGGCCGAGAGCCCGCAACTGCTACTGCTGGACGCAAGGGGGCGTGAATTGGATGGGGAGGGGCGCCTGGCGGTGCCCCTCATGAATTTGGAAACAGGATCAGCCCCCGCGGCACACGTTATTCCAGCGCGCCTCTTACTCATCCTTTCCGATGCTAGCCAAGACTCCCCCGACGGCCGCCGCCGCAATCGCTCCGGTCATCTCCTGGCTTATACTTCCCTCCATCGAGAGCAGGGCGATGATCGGCACGAGCACGGTTAGCCCGAGATATTGGAGGAACCGGACTGCGATCCCCTTAGACTGCTTGAGTCGCGTCCAAATTCCGCCAATGCTTCCTGCTATGGCCATTACCAGGAGTGTAATCTCAGCAGTGCCTTTGACCATATTTGCGGACCTCCTTGGGGCTGAGAGCCTCTTGTTCTAGAGCTTCCATTCCGCAATTTATTCCAGGAGCGTGGTCACTAACTCGTTGAACTGGCCGCCGATGAACAAGATAATTGGGTTGTAGCATTGGACCCCGCAGAATCTGAAAAATGTCTCGCCAATTACGAATGTCTGCTCTTGTCCTCGCCCCTGTTTATGCGCCGCATACCAGAGGTTGTGCGCTTCGTAGTAGGCCTTGCCCCGCGATTCTGCCATCTGCAGGAAGTGTTCCTCCCGTTCAGGTCCGAGTGGATTCAACGACATCCAAAAGAGCGCCAAAAATTTCTTGTAGATTCCGGCGATAACTGATTCCGGCCTTTCATTCACACGACCCATTCCAAAGAGAACCAGGTCAACTGCCGATAGGCGCAGAAACATTAGCTCCTCTACAGCTTTGTCCCGGTCTAAGCCGTCGACGGACGACAACCGGCAAGCATTGAAGGCTGTGTTCAATTCCTTGCGGCTGGTCGTGAGCGCGAAAAGGGCCGATGCTCTGGTTTCTGACGAAGGGGAGGATTCGCTGCTGGGTGCACCAGTTCTCCCCGACTTTTGCCTCGGACGACGAAACGCCAAGTAAAGAAGTCCTGCTGCGATTAGCCCGAGCAAGGAATAGCCGACGATCTCGTATGCATCATTCACCCGTGCGCCTCTGCGGACGCGCAATCCTCAAAGCAACAACCCAGCGGTGGTGTCCGCGATGACGTGATACTTTACAGACCACCTCCCGAAGCATCAAGAACCAGCCCTGCAAACTCTGAGCGATGAAAGCAGTGCTTTCTTAGCCGTCCTCACTGCTTGGCTGAAAACCGAATAAGAGCACAATACCGCGGCCACAGCGCCCGTCCGATGTGCGCTGCGGGCTGGCTCATACGGTCACGTCGAGTGCGGGGACCAGCGCGTCCTGGAGCAGGAAATTGCGCATGAACGGCGCGGGGGAGGACTCGAATTCCGCCCACGGTCCAAAAAATGCCACCCGCCCTTCTTGAAGAAACACTACGCGGTCGGCGAGTTTCTTAGCCAAGTGGGTATCGTGGGTGACCACAATGGACGTTTTGTGGAACGATTCCTTCAATTTGCGAATCAGCTCGCTCATGTAACCGGCCATGATGGGGTCCACCATGGTAGTGGGCTCATCATAGAGGATGGCCTCCGGCTCTTGCGCCAGCGCGCGTGCAATAGCCACCGCGCGCTTCATGCCCGTGCTCAGGTCCGCTGGGAGGCGATCCGCATAGGGAGCGACTTCCAGGAGTTCGAGGAGTTCCATCACTCGCCGCTCGATGACCCCCAGGGGCAAATCCCCGCGATGCTCCAGAGGGAACGCCACGTTTTCGAAAACCGTCAGCGAATCAAACAGCGCGCCGGACTGAAAGACCATGGCCACGCGCTCCCGGATGGAGGCGAGTTGCTGCTCATCCCACCCGGTGATTTCCTGGCCTCCCACCCACACTTCGCCGGCATCCGGTTTCAGGAAGCCGAGGATGTGTTTCAGGGTCACCGACTTCCCCACCCCGCTGCGGCCCAGGATGACGCAGGTCTCGCCATGATCCACATGGAAACTGACGGCGTCGAGCACGCTGTGGTCGTTGAAGGCTTTGCTGACGTGGCGGAATTCGATGAAGTGCTCAGGCATGTTTTCCGGAAACACTTAAATCACCCACTGCCTTTACCCCCCAATCGTGAAGGACTCAACAGCGCCCGCCCCAGTGAACGGAGGCGCTCATACGCGCGTGCGCCGCCTTGGAGAGCAGGTCGAGTCCAGAAGCCAAATCCAGCCCGCACGGGAGGGCACGCGCCGGTGCACCCCTACTTCTCCAGATCGGCAAGGGCGCGTTGGTACTCCTCCAGCGTATTCAGATTCTGGAAGAGAAGGCCGCGCGGGTCAAACGGAAGTATCTCATCGGGCAGGATCTGTTCCACCGCGGCGGCTTCCAGCGCGCGCGTGACCTTCAACACCCCGCTCGCTAATTGCTTACGAATCTCGGTGGCACTCTCACGGTGATATACGGCACACAAAGGCTCAGGGCCCGCCGAACTGACCGGCAGCACTACGCGAGCGCGCGAGTTTCTTGCCCGGGTGATCAGAAAGCGCAACCACTCCACGGTCAGGTATGGCAGGTCGCAAGCGATCACCAGATTCCATGCCGCGCTGCTCTGGCCGAGCGCAGTGATGATGCCGCCCAGCGGCCCCAGCAGGGGCTGCTCGTCCGCGATAGCAGGCAGTTTGAACCGGGCATACGTCTCCGGCGGGCCGATAATCGACACAGAAGCGCACACCGCGCTTAGCAACCGGGCCGCACGCAGGACGAGCGGCTCCCCGCAAATCTCCATCAGAGCCTTTTCCCGGCCCATGCGGCTGCTACGTCCTCCGGCCAGGACGAAACCGGCGCAGGCTGCGGGGGAAGGGGTCATGCGGCTGGGCGTGAACCTAATTGCTCACGGCGGGAGCGGGAGCGGAACCGGCGGGCAGGGTCACTGTAAAGCGGCAGCCCTTCCCGGAGCGCAATGGGCTCTCCCACGCAATCGCCCCGCGGAGTCTTCCTATGCACGCCTCGACCTCGGCCAGTCCCTGGCCCTTCGCGCCCGGTTTGGTGGTGAAGCCGCGCTTGAAAATCTTGGACATATAAGGCGCGGCGATACCAGTCCCTTCATCCGTCACCTCGAACACCACTTCTCCGGGCAGTTGGTGCTGGCAGACGCGAACCAAACCGCGAGAAGGAGAGGCCTCCACGGCATTGCGCAGCACCTGATAGATGATTTGGTGGACCGCCTGTTCGGGTCCGCGCACGATGAGGTTCTCCGCGGTTCTTCCGACCTCCACTTCCGCGTTGCGACGGGCGATCAGTTCAGCCAACTCATCAAGAACCTTGCGGAGCAGTTCGGACAGACTGACCGAGGACTCGCGCGAGTTCGGTCTGGGGCTCGGCTGCTCGGATCTCGATGGGCTGGCCATGGCGCCACTGATAGTGGCAACTCCTTGGGTGGGATTCTGCCACAACTCTGCCATGGAATCGCAAGCGTCTTTGGCAGCAGGCAACTGAGCCTTTTAAACCTCCCCGGTTGTGAGGCACTGGGATAGATGAGGAGAGCGGAGCCAAACGTGGAAAAGTGAGGATCTTCTAACCGATTGAAAACCAAGTGGTTGTTTAAGGTCCGGGCGGAAGAGGCAGGGCTCGGCGGCCGCGAGAGGGCTTGACACGCCGACCAGCCACGGATAGTATTAGCACTCGCGTACGAGGAGTGCTAAGCCTCCCAAGCGCTGCAAGGCAGATCTGGAAACCGCGATTCTCACCATTTGGAGGAAATAGCGATGCCAGTCAACGTCACCCCGCTGCACGACCGCGTGCTCGTGAAGCGGATTGAGGAGAAGGAAACCGTGCGCGGCGGAATCATCATCCCCGACACGGCCAAGGAGAAACCGCAGGAAGGAGAAGTGATCGCCGTGGGCGCCGGGAAGCGCGAGAAGGGCGAGCGCATTCCGCTGGACGTGGCCGCGGGCGACCGCATCCTCTTCGGCAAATACAGCGGCACGGAAATCCGCCTGGATGATCAGGAGTACCTGATTCTCCGGGAGGAAGAAATCCTGGCCAAGCTGGGCTCGGCCGCCAAGGCGGCAAAGAAATAACCCCGCCCCGGCGAAGCCGGGGCCCAACCGAAACCCGAAAAAGTCAGATACCAAGGAGGAAAGAGGACCATGGCGAAGACGATTGTGACTGGCGAAAATTCACGCCAGTCGATCCTGCGCGGCGTGAACGTCCTGGCAGATGCGGTGAAAATCACTCTGGGACCGAAGGGCCGCAACGCGGTGATCGAGAAGAAATTCGGGGCGCCGGTGATTACCAAGGACGGAGTCACCGTGGCCAAGGAAATCGAGCTGAAGGATTCTCTGGAGAACATGGGAGCGCAGATGGTGCGCGAGGTGGCGTCGAAGACTTCCGACGTCGCCGGCGACGGCACCACCACAGCTACCGTACTGGCCCAGGCCATCTTCCGCGAAGGCGTGCGGACGGTGGCCGCGGGCGCCAACCCGATGGCGCTGAAGCGCGGGATTGACCGCGCGGTCGAAACCGCCATCGACGAAATCAAGAAGTTCCACCGCGACGTGAAGGGCGACATGATCGCCCAGGTAGGCACCATTTCCGCCAACAACGACAAGCAGATCGGCTCCATCATCGCCGAGGCCATGAAGAAGGTGGGCAAGGACGGCGTGATCACCGTGGAGGAGTCCCGCACCATGGAGACCACGCTGGAAGTCGTGGAAGGCATGCAGTTCGACCGCGGCTACCTCTCCCCCTACTTCNGTCACGGACGCGGAGCGCATGGAGTGCATCATCGAGGACGCGCGCATCCTGATCCACGAGAAGAAAATCAGCTCGATGAAGGATCTGCTTCCTCTCCTGGAAAACATCGCCAAGATGGGCAAGCCGCTCATCATCATCGCCGAGGACGTGGAAGGCGAAGCCCTGGCGACGCTGGTGGTGAACAAGCTCCGCGGCACGTTGCAGTGCGCGGCGGTGAAGGCTCCGGGCTTTGGCGACCGCCGCAAAGCCATGCTCGAGGATATCGCCACACTCACCGGCGGCAAGGCCATCACCGAAGACCTGGGCATCAAGCTGGAGAATGTTCGTGTGGAGGACCTGGGCCGCGCCAAGAAGATCGTGATTGACAAGGACAACACCACGATCGTCGAGGGCGCCGGCAAGGCTTCCGAGATCGAGGGCCGGGTCAAGCAGATTCGCGCGCAGATCGAGGAGACCACCTCGGACTACGACCGCGAGAAGCTGCAGGAGCGGCTGGGCNGAGACCACCTCGGACTACGACCGCGAGAAGCTGCAGGAGCGGCTGGCCAAGCTGGTGGGCGGCGTCGCCGTGATCAAGGTGGGCGCCGCGACCGAGACGGAGCTGAAGGAGAAGAAGGCTCGCGTGGAAGACGCCATGCACGCCACCCGCGCCGCGGTCGAGGAAGGCATCGTGCCCGGTGGCGGAGTGGCCCTGGTGCGCTGCGTTCCGGCGCTCGACAAGCTCAAGCTGCACGACGACGAAGCCATCGGCGTGAACATCGTCAAGCGCGCGCTCGAAGAGCCCATGCGCCAGATTGCCCAGAACGCGGGGCACGAAGGCGCGGTGGTGGTCGGTCGNCGTCCGCGAGTCCAAGGACGACAACTTCGGCTTCGACGCAGAATCGGGCGACTATGGCGACATGGTAAAGGCCGGCATCATTGACCCGGCCAAGGTCACCCGCCTGGCGCTCCAGAACGCCGCGTCCATCGCCGGCCTGATGCTCACCACCGAAGCCCTGGTGGCCGAGCTGAAGGAAGACGAAAAGAAGGCGCCCGCGGGCGGTCCCGGCGGCCCGGGCGGCATGGGCGGCATGTACTAAATCGTTGCGCCGGCGTCCCGCGCCGGCCTCTTATCCCGTTCGTTCAAAACACACCGCCGGCGCGGGACGCCGGCGCAACGGGGCGGCACGGCCTCCGCGACGGAGGTGGTGCCGCCCTTTCATTTGGGCGCACTCGCAGTGCGGGGGCCTTCCGCAGACCAATTCCGCGCTATCATGATGCGAGCGCGACGCATGTCCGCTGGAGCATGTGAAGATGCCGGAAGCTCCGTTCTGTACGGTGGACGCGGCCCTGGAGGAGATCCGCCAGGGGCGGATGATCGTCCTGGTGGACGATGCCGACCGCGAGAACGAGGGCGACCTGTGCATGGCCGCGGAGAAGGTCACGCCCGAGGCCATCAACTTCATGGCGCGTTTTGGGCGCGGTCTGGTGTGCCTCTCGCTGACGGAAGAGCGCTGCGAGGAATTGAACCTCTCGATGATGGTGGCGCAGAACACGTCCAATTACGGCACGGCGTTTTGCGAATCCATCGAAGCGCGGAGGGGAGTGACCACCGGCATCAGCGCCGCGGACCGCGCCACCACCATCCTGACGGCGATCGATCCGCTGGCGCGGCCGGCGGACCTGGCGCGGCCCGGGCATGTCTTTCCACTGAAGGCACGGCGCGGGGGCGTGCTGGTGCGCGCCGGCCAGACGGAAGCCTCCGTGGATCTGGCGCGCTGGGCGGGCCTGACGCCCGCAGGCGTCATCTGCGAAATCATGAACGACGACGGCACCATGGCCCGGGTGCCGGAACTCGTTGAGTTCTGCCGCCGCCACAACCTGAAGCTGCTGACCATCGCGGACCTGATCCGCCACCGCATGCAGCACGAGCGCCAGATGCACCGCGTGGCCGAAGGCGCGCTGCCCACGCGCTACGGCGAGTTCCGCATGATTGTGTATCGCAGCGCGGCGGACGAGGAGCTGCACGTGGCGCTGGTGCGCGGCGACCTGCCCGGGCCGGAGGCCGCTGATCCGCCACTGGTGCGTTTGCACTCCCATTGCCTTACCGGGGACGTCTTGCATTCCACCGCTTGCGATTGCGCGGAGCTGATCGAGCACTCGCTGGAGCGCATCGCTGCGGAGGGCCGGGGAGTGTTTGTTTACCTGCATCACCGCGGGCGCGGCTTCGGCGTGGATTTGAGTGGCGCCGCGGAGGGCCAGATGCCGCGGCTGCGCTATCACCGGCGCGAGCACCTGGACAGCGACCTGGACCGCCAGCGCCTGGTGCAGCGCGAAAGCGGCATCGGCGTGCAGATCCTTCTGGACCTGGGATTGACGAAGGTGCGCGTGCTTACCAATCATCCGCGCAAAGTAGTGGCCCTCGACGGCTACGGCCTGACGATTGCCGCACAGGTGCCCATCCCGGTCTCTTCCGCGTCTGAGACTTCAGATGGCCCCGGCACTGGGAAGAAGCCAACCCACCAATTGCTGTGAACGTGATGGGGTCCACTCTGCGCGATCTCTTCCTGCTGGCGCTGCTCGCTGCCCTCGTTTGGTTTTTCCCAAGAACGGTTCTGACCATTGAAGGTATCTGCGGCCTGGGCACCCTGGCCCTGTTCCTGGTCGAGCGCGGCGTCGCACGGAAGTGGTAGAAGGGCGGACGGGAAGTAGCACACACTTTCCTGCCTGTGCGCCTATCGCGGATTGCCGATTTCCGGAAAAGCCGTGAGAGTTACTGTGGCGGAACGTACGCTCCAGCCCGCAAGATTTTCACCACCCAATCCGCGTGCGGCATGCCGGACCTCATGAGGGCCGCTACTTCACGGTCCACATCGTATGCCACGCGGCGAATCGAAGGTATCCCATCCTCTACGAGCAGGTAGGAGGCGCGGGTATCTCCATCGTAAGGCACGCTGACGCTGCCGGAATTGGCCACAGTGATGCTCGAAAGCTGGCGGATGAAAGGCCGATGGATGTGGCCATAAACGACGACGGCGGCATTCAGGCCGCTGTAGGCCTCGGCGATTTCCGCGTCGGTGGATTCGGGCGCAGGCGAGCGCCACAAATCATTCGGGCTGGCATGGACCAGCGCCAGAGAGCCGCGGCGCTCGACCCTGGGGAGCGACTTGAGCCACGCGACGCGCCGCGGGCCGAGTGCGGCTACGGCGGGCGGGATCATAGCTTCGATCGTGGCCATCAGCGGCTTGAGCTTGGGCGCTCTTTCCGCAAACGCGTGTAGCGCTTGCGGAGCCCACAGCACCTCGTCCGTATTACCGCAGACGCCCGGCCAACCCAAATCTCGGATGTAGTCCACCACTTCCGCGGGGCGCGCGCCGCCCTGGGCCAGATCGCCCCCGTGCAGAACAAGATCCGGCGAGGTCTGCTTCAAGTCTGCGACCACGGCTTGGAGCGCCGTCAGGTTGCCGTGAATATCAGAAACGATGGCGATGCGCATCTGAGCCTGAACCACTAGAGAAGTCTACACGAACTGGAAAAGAAAGATGGCGGCGTAAAGCCGCCCCTACACAGAGAAGGCTATCGAGCTTCGACAACGACGTATGGGCGGATGCGTTCCAGCAGGCGCCGCGTAAACCGCGGAAGCGCCAGCAAGTCTTCCGGCCGGCGGATCGGCCCGCTCCGCTCGCGGAAACGGATGATGTCCTGAGCTGTCACAGGACCGATGCCGGGAAGCTGCTGGAGCTCTGCCGCGGTGGCTTGGTTCAGATCCAGGGGGTGGCCGGGAAGCTTGCGGAACCGGCCGGAGACAGTTTCGCGGACCTGCGCCAGTGAATCGGTGACGTGCGCAGTGAGGTCCGGCTTTAGCGCTAAGGCCAGCCCGAGGTAGGCAGCCAGAGCCGCGAACGCGGCCATAAGCGGGCGCAGCTTTCGCTGCTTCTCGGCCGCCGCCGCGAGTTGGTCGCTCTCAGTCTGCGGAGAGCAGCTTTCCGTGGGCATCGAACACCTGCACGTCGCCGAAAAGGCGCGCCTGCTCGCCGATCTTTTCCACATCACCCACGAGAATAATCTGTGAGTTGGCGGAATCAAAGTAGGCGCGTGCCGCTCGAATCACGTCGTCCGCGCTGACCGCGCGAATCTTGTCGCGATACGTCTCGAGATAATCTTCCGGCAGCTCGTTCAGATAGACGGTGGCGAGTTGTCCGGCCAGGCCCTCGAGCGTGGCGATGCCCAGCGAAAATACCCCGCTGAGATAGGCCCGGGCATCGGAGAGCTCGTCCTCACGGACAGGAAGGGCGCGGATGCGGTCCAGTTCGTAGAAAATCTCCGCGAGTGTGGCCGCTACCACGTCATTGCGCACGGCGGCGTGCACGCTGAAGTAGCCGTGACGGCGCAGCGCGGTCACTCCGCTGCGTGGACTGTAGGTGTAACCCTTCTGCTCGCGGATATTGGCCACCAGCCGGGAATGGAAAGCCCCGCCGTAAATGGAGTTGGCCAGCGCAAGGCGCAGCCAATCGGGATGATTGCGGGTGATGGCCAGATTGGCCGCGGCGATCTGCGTTTGCACCGCTCCGGGCACGTGCACCAGCCAGACATGGCGGCCGAAATGCGAGGGCAGCGGGATTTCATCCGGCTGCTCGACTTCCGGTCCGGCCCAGTTTGCGAAGGCGCGCTCGAGCTGTTCCACCAGGCGCGGGGCGGAAAAATCGCCGACGGCGAGCAAGAGTGCGTTGGCCGGCGAGTAGTGGACCTGGTGGAACTCCGCCACTTGCTCGCGCGTGGCCGCGGCTACTTGCTCTTCCGTAGGGGACACCACAGCGTAGGGATGATCGCCGAAGAGGACTTTGCGCAGCCGTTCCGAAGCCAGAAACGCCGGGGAAGAACGCTCCAAACGCACCGCCTGGATGGCGTTGCTGCGCTCCCGCTCGAAGGGACCGGCGGGAAAGGCCGGATAGCGGGCGAGGTCCGCGACCACGGCCAGCAATCCCGCTGAAAACTCGGAAAGGCCCGTGGCGGCAATCCAGCTGGCGTCCGCACCGGCCCCGGCGCCCAGTTCCGCTCCGATGCGCCGCAGCTCATCATCCACGGCATTTTCCGTGCGCGTGGCCGTGCCCGTGCGCAAGAGCGTGCTGGTGAGCTCGGCAACGGCGGGATCGGTGATCGCCGCCATCGCCTTGCCGCTGCGAATAAAGAACTGCAGGGAAAACTTCGGGATGGTATGGCGCTCCACCATGTGCACAGGAATGCCGCAGGCGAGCGTGGCGGAGGCGCGCTGGGGCCAAACCACCGGCCGCTCGGGGGCAAGCGGCGGGGTGAGGGGAGAGATGGGCGCGACAACCTCAGTGGCCATGTTTGTCTCCGCTAATCCGCGGTCCTGCCGCGGGGATGGGTTTGGGGCGCAGCCTCGTTGTGCGCCGGCAACCGGAAGACAATGGCGCGGTTCTCCGGCCGCAGCACGCGCACAGCCGCCGCATGGACTTCCTCGGGCGTCACGCGCAAAAAGCCATCCAGGATGGTGTTGACCAGGTTCGGATCTCCGTCAAATAACGTAAAGCACGCCAGCAGGTGCATCAGGCCGAAGCGCGGCACATGGCCGCCCAGGCCTCCTTCCAGCGCGGAGTAGTAATCCGAACGCAGTTTCACTTTGCACTCTTCGAGTTCCGCGGCGGGCAGCGGCCGCGCGCAAAGCTCCCCGATTACTTGATCGAAAGCGGCAAGCACCTGTTCCGGCAAAAACTCGGTCTTGTGCAGGATGCGGGTGACCATCTGCATGGGCCCGTTGTAGTCAAACAGATCACCCATGGGGTAATGGATGCCTCCGGCAGTCTCCAGCGCCATCTGGCGCTCGAGGACAAGAGAGCGGTAGACGCGCCCGGCACGGCCGCCGTGCAGCGCGCTATCGGCGAGCCCAAGCGCGTACCACTCCGGAGAACGCCGCGGGGGCACATGGTAGCCGATGGCCATTGCCGGCAGCGTGCCCAGGTGCTCTTCCACAGTTCCGCGGCGCTCTTCGGTTTGTGGAAGCTCGCTGACGTCCGCAGCCGGAGGCGCGGGGCCGCGCGGAATGGCGCCGAAGTACTTTTCCGCAAGCTCGAAGCCGGACCCGGGCTCCACGTCGCCCAGCAGGAGCAGCACCGCGTTGTTGGGTGTGTAGTAGGTGTGGAAAAACGTCTGCACGTCCCCCAAGGTCGCGGCGTCCAGATCCTGAAAATCCCCGTAAAAGTTGTGCGCGTTGGCCCAATTGCGGTTGGCAATGGGCGGCAGGTCCAGCCAGGGAAAGCCGCCGTAGGGCTGGTTGAAGACGTTCAGGCGGACTTCCTCTTTCACCACGTCGCGCTGGTTGCGCAGGTTTTCGTCGTCCACGCGCAGCGAGCGCATTCGGTCTGCCTCCAGCCAGAGGATGCGTTCCAGGGCGTTGGAAGGCACCGACTGGAAATAGTTGGTGACGTCGTAACGCGTGGAGCCGTTGAGCACGCCCCCGGAGGAATTCACCAGCCGGATGTGGACCATCTTCCCGGCGTTCTCCGAGCCCTGAAACATCATGTGCTCGAAAAGATGGGCAAATCCGCTGCGCCCGCGCGGCTCGAGCCGGAAACCGATATTGTAGTAAACACCCACGGTAATCACGGGCGCGGTGCGGTCCGGAGAAATCACCACGCGCAGGCCGTTGGCCAGCGTCCGCGCATCAATGGGAAATGAGAGCATCAGCAGGCTTCTTTCTGGCCTGCCCGCAGCGGGGTCCTGGGGCAAGCGCGTATCAACCCGGGGATAATTCTCGCAGATGAGCGGGCGGGCGCGCTAGCTCAGTTAAGGGCCCGGGTGGAGTGCGCGGCGGTGGCGCGGCCTTTGACCAGAGGGTCCGGCGCGCCGCCGGACAGCGATGTTTCCAATTGGGCCAGCAGTTGCTCCGGAGCGCGGGAGAGCACCCGCGCGGCCAGCCGCGTCATGGCGTCATAGGCCTCGCGGATTTCCGCAGGGTGGCTTTCCAGCGCCTGCCGATGCAGTGCGATGGTGGAGAAATCCCCGCGGGAAAGCGGGCCGGTCCACGCGGAGTGCGCGCCGAGCAGCTCATAATTCTGCAAGACTTGCCTGGCGAGCTGGAGCAAGGCCCGGGAAGCGGCGCGGCGCTTCATGCCCGTAGTGCAGAGCAAGTGGACTCCGGCCTCGAAAGAGGCCAGCAGGTGCGCGGCGGCAAAAGTGCCCGCGCAATGATATTCCGCTTTCCGCGCCGGCTGAATCCGGGCAGCTTCGCCGCCGAGACTGCGCACCAGCTTGCGGATCACACGAAGCGCGCCGGGATGGCCCTCAATGCCGAACAGGACACCCGCAAGCGGCGGCCGCGCGCGCGTGCCGAAGGTCTGCATGGGGTGCATCACGCCGGTGCGCGCGCCGCGCGCCGCCAAGGGATCGAGCACTGCGGCAGGAAGAGCGCCGCTGGTATGAACCACGATTTTCCCACGGAGCTCTTCCGCCCCGATGCGCTCCAGCTCTGCAGCCACGGCAGCGATGGCATCGTCGGGCACAGCGATCAGAATCACCCCGGCAGCGAGAACGCGGCGGGTGAGCCCGGCAGAGGGAGTTCCGGCACGGATGACCCTCACGGCGGCCCGGGCGGACGGCAGGCGGCGCGCAACGACTACCTGAATCTCCCATCCGGCTTCGCGCAGCCGCGCGCCCAATCCGCGGGCTACGCGGCCGGCGCCAATCAAAGCCACTCCCGGCTGGCGCGCGTCATTTGATTGGTTCATTTTGCCGCTAACCGCTTTCGGGGCTCACCCCGCCCGCCGTGCTATCCTGCAATTCGGAGCATCCCGGACTGAAACTTCCCGGATTCAACCGAGCCCAGCGCATGGTTTCCGATGCCGTACGCATTATGCCCACTCTGGTACTTGCCGCTCTGGCTTGCGGCTGGCTCGTGCTCGCCGTGCAGACTTCCCGGGGTATGCGCCGCCTGCCTCATCTCTCTACCGTGCAGGCCCTGCCGGATTCCGCGCTGCCCGCAGTGTCCGTGATCTTTTCCGCGCGGAACGAGGCGGAGAAAATGCCGGCCGCGCTGCGCTCGATGCTCGCGCTGGACTATCCGGGCTATGAAGTCGTCGCCGTGGACGACCGTTCGAGTGACGGCACGACACAGATTCTGCGCGAAATCTCGCAGACCTGCAAACATCTGCGCACGGCGCGCGTGGAAGCGCTCCCGGCCCGGTGGCTGGGGAAGCCCCACGGGCTGCAAACCGGATACGAACGCTCCACCGGTGAATGGCTGGTCTTTACAGATGCCGACGTTCGCTTCCATCGGCAGGCGCTGCGCCGCGCCGTTTCATTGGCATTAGAACGCGAATGGGACCACCTGACCCTTTTTCCCCGGGTGGAAATGTCAGGGTTCGGAGAGAAGACTCTAATAACTTATTTCACGTTGGGCGGCTTTGTGTATAGCCGCGCCTGGAGCGTCCCGAAGCGCGAATCGAGCGCGTATGTGGGGGTGGGGGCGTTCCAGCTTCTGCGCCGCAGCGCGTACGAGGCGGTGGGCACCCACCGCCGTCTGGCGATGGAGGTTGTGGACGACATGAAGCTGGGCCAACTGGTGAAACGTGCGGGCTTTATTTCCGGGGTGGGCCTCGCCGGAGAGTTTGTGCGCTTGCGATGGCATGAAGGGCTCGGCAACATTATCCGCGGCACTGAGAAGAACTTTTTCGCCGCAGCGGGGTTCCGCTTGGGGAGGGCCATGGGGCAGATGGGGTTGATCCTGCTGCTCTCGGTGGTGCCCTTCGTGGGGCTGGCCGCGTCCGGAGGCTGGGCGCGCATCTTTGCCGCGGTCGCCGCGGCGTGCGTGATTGCCTTGCACTCGGCTGTGGCCCGCGCAAGCGGCGTCTCGCCTCTCTACGGCCTGACGCATCCGCTCGGCGCGCTGCTGCTCTGCTTCATGCTGGCGCGCTCCACGGCGCTGACGCTTTGGAACCGCGGCATCTACTGGCGCGGGACCTTCTATCCCCTTGACGAATTGAAGCGCGGCGCGGCATGAGCGCCGGGAGTTCCGTTTCGAGATTCCACGTCTGCGGGCAACCTCAAAGGTGAAAAAGGCGATCGAAGGTTTCTGGGATGAATACTGTGCATCGCAACCGGATCGCTAGTTTGTTGCTGAGTCTCGGAACGCTTGTTTACGCTGCGCCAGGTGCGCCGGCTGCGAGCGCGACGGGCCAGGCGAGCGCGGCGCATGCGCCGGTCGGGTTCACGCCACAATACCGGCCGGGGGATTCCCTGCGCTACCAGATATCCTTCCACTCCCAGACCAGCCGTCTCACGGGCGGCGCGGTGACCAATCCTCAGGGGGCGAGAGACCTGGGTATGTCTGTAGAGCTTACGCTGCGCCTGGAGGTGTTGCCGCCGGTGGCGAATACGGCGCCGCCGCCGGGCGGGCCGCCGGCGCCGCCGGGGACTGCGGGCGGCGGACGGCCACCGCTCCGGCTACGCGCGGTTTACGAGCGCGTCGTGCCGGTGATAAGCGGAGATACCTACGATCCTGAGGCCAATCTGCTGCTCGCACAGTACCGGCGGCTGCAGGGCCGGGCCATTGAGTTTCAACTCGGGACGCGCGGCGAGGTGCAGTACATCTCGGGCCTGCAGGAAGTCTTGCAGGATCCCCGGGCGCTGGATGAGGCCCGCAACTGGCTGCAGCAACTGGGCGCAGGGTTGAGCGCCCCGATGACGGGGAGCGCACCCGGACAAAGCTGGGAACGGACGGAGGAAGTGCCCGGCGCGCCTCTGGCGGGTACTACGGTCCATACCACGTCCACGTATCTACGGGACGAAGCCTGCCGGGTGGAGGATCCCGCCGGTGAACAGTGCGCCGTGCTGCTGATGCGCTTCGCGCTGCAACAGAAGCCGGCCATGCGCAACTCCACGCCGGAAGAGTTCCGCCGGGAAGGGCTGCGCACCTCGGGAGTGTGGACCAGTCACGGAGAAAGCCTGGTGCATGTTTCGCTCCAGACCGGCAGGACAGTAAGCGTCTCGCAATCCGGCGAGGAAATGATGGACTTGACCATCCAGCACGTCACCGGCGGCCTGCCGTTTCGTTACGGCGGCCACTCGACTACGGAAACCCACCTGCTCCTGCTCGGTGACTCCGCAGCCCGCTAAACGGCGGCCAAGTTCGTTTCTCGAAATTCGCTTTTTGATTTCCGTATAATGACCGGATGGGCGGGCTCCTGCACGCCGCCCGGTCTCCATGCCCTTTCAGCTCATCAGCGATTACGAGCCCCGCGGTGACCAGCCGGAAGCCATCTCTGGGCTGGTGCACGGTGTCGAGGCCGGAGAGCGCCATCAGGTGCTGCTCGGAGTGACCGGCTCCGGCAAGACCTTCACCATGGCGAAAATCATCGAGGCCACGCAGCGGCCGACGCTTGTGCTGGCGCACAATAAGACGCTGGCCGCGCAGCTTTACCACGAGTTCCGGCACTTCTTTCCCCGCAATGCCGTCGAGTATTTCGTGAGTTACTACGATTATTACCAGCCGGAAGCCTACGTCCCGGCCTCGGACACGTACATCGAGAAGGAAGCCACCATCAACGACGAACTGGACAAATTACGGATGAGCGCCACGCGCTCGCTTTTTGAGCGCCGCGACGTGGTGGTGGTGGCCTCCGTCTCCTGCATTTACGGCATCGGCTCTCCGGAAGCCTATTACGGCATGCTGCTGCTGCTGGAAAAAGGCCAGAAGAGCACGCGGGAACAGATCCTGCGGAAGCTGGTGGAGATCCAGTACGAGCGCAGCGAGGAGATGCGCCGGGGAACCTTCCGCGCGCGGGGAGACACCATTGACGTTTACCCGGCCTACGACGATTTTGCCTACCGCCTCGAACTGTGGGGCGACCAGGTGGAAGCCCTGCGGCAGATTGATCCCCTGACCGGCCGCGTGCGCGCCGGCGCGGAGGATCTGCCGCGCGTATCCATCTACCCGAAGACGTATTTCGCCCTGCCGCAAGCCCAACGCGAGCGCGCCATCGAAACGATTCTCGAGGAACTGGAATGGTGGAAGGGCGAGCTGGAAAAGCAGGGAAAGTTCATCGAGGCCCAGCGCGTCTCGCAACGCACCCTGTTCGACGTGGAGATGATGCGCACCATCGGCTACTGCCACGGCATCGAGAATTATTCGCGGCACATGTCCGGCCGGCTTCCCGGCGAAGCGCCGCCCACGCTCTTCGATTATGTGCCGCAGGACTTCCTGTTGTTCATTGACGAATCGCACCAGACGGTGCCGCAGCTCCACGGCATGTATCACGGCGACCGCTCGCGCAAGCAGACCCTGGTAGACCACGGCTTCCGCATGCCCTCGGCGCTGGACAACCGCCCGCTGACCTTCGAGGAGTTTGACCATCGCACCAACCAGATCATCTACGTCTCCGCGACCCCGGCCGCCTACGAGCTCACCAAATCCAGCGGGGTAGTAGTGGAGCAATTGATCCGGCCCACGGGCCTGGTGGACCCGGAAGTGGAAGTGCGTCCGGTGCGCGGCCAGGTGGACGACCTGCTGGAGGAAATTCGCAAGCGCTCAGAGCGCAACGAACGGGTGCTGGTGACCACCCTCACCAAGCGCATGGCCGAAGACCTGGCGCAATACTTCACGGAGATCAGCGTGCGTTGCCGCTACCTGCATTCGGAAGTGGAAACGCTGGAGAGAGTGCGCATCCTGCGCGACCTGCGCCGCGGCGAGTTCGACGTGCTCATCGGGATCAACCTGCTGCGCGAGGGGCTGGACCTGCCGGAAGTGTCGCTGGTGGCGATTCTGGATGCGGACAAAGAGGGTTACCTGCGCAGCGAGACCGCGCTGATCCAGACCATGGGCCGCGCCGCGCGCCACATCAACGGCAAGGCCATCCTATACGCGGACCGCATCACCGGCTCGATGCGCCAGGCCATGGACGAAACCGAGCGGCGGCGCGCGAAACAGATGGCCTATAACCGGGAGCGCGGCATTACGCCCCAGAGCATCGTGAAGGCTGTGGACATGCAGCTTGCATCCGTGGTGGAAGCGGATTACCTCACTGTGCCGGTGGATGCGCCGGAACTGGACAGCATCGCGGACGAGGCCGCGCTCCAACTGGCCATCACCCAGCTCGAGGCGCAGATGCGCGAGGCCGCGGCGAAATTCGAGTTCGAACGCGCGGCGCAGCTCCGCGACCGCGCGCGCAGCCTCAAACAAAAAAGCCTCAGCGAGCTCTTCTCCCTGCCTGCTGATTCCGATTCCGGGGCCACGGCGGGGGGCAGCCCTGTGCCGGCAACGCCAGAAGCCGCACAACCGGCCATTGCTTCCGCGGACTCCTCTCATCCTCGTCCGCGCGGGAGACGTTCGTAACCACGCGGGAGACACGCCTGGGGCGCGCCCGGCATACTATCCAGCCGAACCTCCAACCCCCCGGCGTGTGTTCCCGGCAGTTCCTGCTTCTTGTACTTCTCATCCGTTTCCTGCAGAGCGCGCGGCTCCTTTGCCCTCGTGCGGCGTCTCGATCCTCACTCTAGCCGTAAAACGTGTATGCTGCGTGCCACGGGCAACGATGAGACGAGCGCTCCAGGCAGGCTGCGGCGCGTTGCTGCTGGCCGCAGCCGCAATTGGCCACGCGAGGGCGCCGGGAGAAGCGGCAACCGTCCGCCGGCTGGACGGATCTCGCATTGCGAGCACGGAGATTGACGCGAGAGTCTCCCGGCTGATGCATGCCGCGCAAGTGCCCGGAGCGGGCATAGCGCTGATCAACAGCGGCACGGTGGCATACCAGAGGGCGTATGGGTGGCGCGATGTTGAGAAGAAGCTGCCGCTTACGGAAGACACGGTGATGACGGCGGCTTCGCTTTCGAAGTCTGCGTTCGCCGTGGTGGTGATGCAGCTCGTGGAGGCCGGGACTTTGAACCTGGACGCTCCCATTTCGCGGTATCTGGGGATGCCCCTGCCGGAATATCCAGGCTACTCGGATCTAGTTGGTGATGCCCGTTGCGAAAAACTCACAGCGCGAATGCTACTGAGCCACACGAGCGGCTTCCCTAACTGGCGACGCTTCGAACCGGACGGGAAACTGCATATCCACTTCGAGCCCGGCTCCCGGTTTGCCTACTCCGGTGAGGGGATCCTCTTGCTCCAGCATGCGGTGGAGATGGCCGCTCACCGGCCAATCGAGGAGTTGATGGAGGAGCGCGAGTTCAAGCCTCGGGGGATGACGCGCACCAGCATGACCTGGGAACCGCGCTTCGAACAGGATTATGCAAACGCATACGACGAGGAGGGTCATTCCCTCGGGCCGCAGCGCCGCACAGAAGCGGACGCGGCCGGCGGCATGCAGACCACACTGCGGGACTACGCGCGGCTGCTGTGCGCGATCCTGCAAGGACGCGCCACGACTGCGGCCGGCCGCAAGGAAATGCTCAGCCCGCAAATCCGGATTCACTCCAAGCGCGAATTCCCTTCGCTCACCGAGGAGACCACGAAGGAAAACGATGCCATCCGCCTGAGTTACGGCCTGGGCTGGGGTCTGTACTGGACTCCTTACGGAGAAGCCTTCTTCAAGGAGGGCCACGACGAAGGCTTTCGCCACTACGCGGTCTGCTTCACGGATTCGAAGTCGTGCCTGCTCATCATGACGAATAGCTCCAACGGCGAAGCCGTCTACGCGGAGCTCATCGAGCAAATCCTCGGAAACAAATACACTCCACTCGAATGGGAAGGCTTTACGCTCACCCCGCCGCGGGAGTAAGCCGGAACGGCCGCGGGCGATTGCGCTGATCCGCTCCGCGCTGCCGGATGCGAACCCTTCTGATTCAGGGAGATGCTTTGGTAGCTGGGGAAATCTGCGGCGCGACGAGTGTGCCTTTCCATTGCAGGCGGGCAACACCGGCAGGCTGGCCGCGGCCGGTGCTCTTCAGCGGAGAAAAACGCAAATCGAGCTGCCCCTGATAATCCACATTGCCTTTCCCTTCCACCCGCCCGGCAGGCAGCTCCAGGACCAAGTGATCGAGCCAGGCGTGGCCGTTGGCGAAGGTAAACTCACTCGCAACTTCGCGGAGCGGGGTGCGCCCGGCAACAGCACTCCCGCCGGCAAGCGAGGCGGGCAGGTCCAGAGTAAGCAGCACTCCGGAGCGAAGGCGGGCGCTTCCCGAGCCCTTCAGGCTGGCGAGCAGCGCATCGCGATTCCACCCCGCGGCAGTCAGCTCCAGACGCCCGGAGCCGGTGCCCGCGCAACATTCACGGCTGGAAACGGCCAGTGCGGAGAGCGACGCCACATTAACGCCCTCGAATTCGGCGTGCACCGTGTAGTCCGGTTCTTCACCGAAAACGGCGCGAGCATCTCCGCGCATGCGCCCGCCTGCGAGCGTGGCTTCGGCACTCTCGAGGGCAACTCCGCGCTCATCAACGCGCAGCCGGGCATTGAGCCGCTCGAATTCCAGGCGGCCGACGGCCATTTTTCCCGCGGAGATCGTTCCTTCACCGCGCAGCCACACGGGCCAGGGAGGCTGCTCGCGCGCCACGGTGGCCGCTGCCTGGGCGGGCAGAAGGCGCGACAGCAGACTCGAGTTCTCCGGCGGCTGGCTTGAAAATCCGCGCACCAACTGTGCGGGAGCGAGGCGGTCCACCACCAGACGGCACTCCCACGGACCCGCAAAGCGCGAAGACTGCACCATGCCGTTCCAGGTCCCGCCAAAAGCCTGCAGGGCGGCGAACTGGAGCCGCCGCTCGCCGGGAAGAAAATCCAGCCGGGCGCTGCCCAGACTGATTTCCGCGCGAAGGAATCCGCCGGAAAAGGCGACGTCTTCGAGCGCGATCGAGCCGGAGGTGGTGGCGTGCCAGGGCCGTGCCGCGCCGGTCCAGTTCAGCCGCACGCTGGCGTAACCGGCGGCGCGGAGGGGCGGTGATGACGGCGCGAGACCGAGGGCCGCAATGGCCGAAGAAAGTTCCGCGAGATGCTCGGTTGCGCCCGCAACACGCGCCGTAAACGGGAAGTCCGGCGCCCCGCCGATCTTGCCGGAGAAGCGCACACCGGGCTCATCTTCGCCGAACGCCACCGAGGTCTCCTGGAGCCGCGCGCCGCCACGGTCCGCTTCGAGTACCGCGCGGCGCAGGTACAGGCTGTGGCGTTTATCGGGAAGATTGAGCCGCGCCCCGGTGGTAACCAGCGCCGCGCGGACCACGGCTGGTGGCCAGGCCTCGAGCTCCACGTCCGCGCCCAGATAACCATCCAGCGAAGTTTTCGGGTCGACGCCCGGATGAAAAGCGCGATACCAGGCCAGTAAGTCGTCCAGTTGGATGCTCGCGGTGACGATGCGCAGCGAAGCCTGTGGTGAAGCGTCGCGATCAAAGGTGGCACGGCCGCGCAGGTTGGAGCGCGGACCCTCCAGCAGAATATTGGAAAGCTCTCCGCGGCGGCCATCTAGAGACGCGGCACCCTCCACCGAGAGATTCAGTGCCGGCAAAGCCGGCGCCGGCGGCAAATCCCAGCGGTGGACCTCCGCAACCCGCAACGCACCCGAAATACTCCAAGCCGCAGGAGAGGCGGCGCCAGGCGCCTGCGGGGCGCGCACAACGGAGGTGGGGGCGCCACCAGGCCCGAATACCTCCGCGGGCGCGGTCCTGCGGAGAGAGAAAGAGGCCTCCATGCGCCCGCGCACTCCAAAGTCCCGGGCGAACAAAAGGCGCAGCGCGTCTGGAAGCGAAGCGTTCTGCCAGTGCGCTGAGAACGCGGCGGGGGCAGGGCCTTCTCGGGAAGTCTTCAAAGCCGGCAGAATCCCTTCGAGCTCGATGACGCCCGCGTCCTGCAGGGTGACTCCGGCGTGAAATGGCTGCGCGCGAAGCGCGAGGTGCCACTGCCCATCGGTGCCCGCGGAGAGGCTGCCGTTGACATCCAGCAGGGCGAAGGGCAGTTTTTCGGGCCCACGCTTGAAGTTGATGCGGCCGTCGCGGATGGCGAGTTCCGTGAGGCGGGCGGCGAGGGAAAACACGGGGCCAGAGCCGCCGGAGGCAGGTGGTCGCGCGACCGCCCAATCCTCGTAATTCCACCGGCCGGATGGGCCACGAACGAGATTGAGGCTGGGGCGTTCGAGCCAGATGCGCGAGAGCACCAACCGGCCGCGCAGCAAGGCACGCCACTCCGGGCGCACCTCCAGGCGGTCCGCACGCAGCAGGAACTCGGCGCCGAATTCCGGGTCCTCCTCCACAGTCACGTAGAGCGCCTGAAGCCGCGGGCCACCCCACAGGCTGAAGGCAAAGTGGCTGACCACAACGGGGCGGCCGATCGCCCGCTCCAATGTGGCGCGTAGCGCCCGGTGGACGGAGTGGAGGCGCAGCGACAGGGATATTCCGGCCTGCGCAGCGGCAAGCGCGGCGATGGCAATGGCCAGGCGTCGCAGCCGAAATTTGCTGCCGGGCATTTTTCTGTGGGCTCAGTGCACCAGGTGGAACATACGGCTCCAGCGGGTGCGCGCAGGCAGATGAAGCAGCAGGTCCAGCCAGCCCGTGGCGCGGCCGGACACCGTGGAGTCCGCGGAGTCGTCGCCCACTGTTTCCACCGACCAGTAGATGAACATCGGCCGGCCCATGATGGCGTCCTGATCCACAAACCCCCAGTAGCGGCTGTCCCAGCTTCGTTCGCGATTGTCCCCCATGGCGAAGTACTTGTGGGGGGGAACCATTAATTCGCCGCCGTGGATGTTGCGAAACATTTCCGCCCGCCATTCCTTCTGCACCATGCTGGATGGGATGTNCCCCGCCATTCCTTCTGCACCATGCTGGATGGGATGTAGGAATTCGGGCCGGGCGCCGGCGGGAAATTGTCGCCATAGGGCTCCGAGATGCCAGGAGGCCGGAAGGCGTAGGGCTCGCTGAGCAGCTTGCCGTTCACATAGACGAGTTGGTCCACGATGCGCAGGCGATCACCGGGAAGCCCTATGACGCGCTTCACGTAGTTGGAATGATCTGCGAAAGGAAATTTGAAGACAATGACGTCCCCGCGATGAATGGTACGGTACGGAAGCAACTTTTCATACGCGGCGCCCGAGCCGCCAAAGATGAATTTGTTCACCAGCAAATGATCCCCCACATACAAGGTCGGCTCCATCGAGGGCGTGGGGATGCGGTAGGCTTGCACGATGAAGGTGGTGAAAAAAAGAGCCAGGATAACGGTTACCAGCAGGGATTCGGCATATTCCAGAGCAACGGAGGGCTTCGGAGCTGCGGACACCCGATTCGGCGCGGACGCGGCGGGGGGGGGGGGTGGGGGCNTCGGAGCTGCGGACACCCGATTCGGCGCGGACGCGGCGGGGGCGGTGGTTGGAGCCATGCGGCGCCTTCAGCTCCCGTCGCCATCCGGTGATAACCGGTCGAGCTGTGCCAGCGCAAAGCGCGCTGCCTCCAACTCCGCCTGCTTCTTGGTATGGCCCTCCGCCTCCGCCAGCGGACGCCCGCCCACAAGCACTTCGACCCGGAAGGTACGGCGATGTTCGGGACCGGAGGTGCTGACCAGCCGGTAGGTGGCCGCATTGAGGTGCCGGGAACGCAATTGGTCCTGCAGGGCGGTCTTCGCATCCGGCCGGCCCATGGACCCTGCGCCTTCTTTGAGCGCCGGTTCCCAAAGAGTACGGAGCACGAGCGCGCGGGCCTGTTCCAGCCCAGCGTCACGGTAAACTGCAGCCACCACCGCCTCGTAGGCATCGGCCAGCAGATTTGTTTTCTCCCGGCCTCCGGTCCGATCTTCACCGGGACCGAGCTGGAGAAAGCGTCCTAGCTCGAAGCGCCGGGCCATGGCCGCGAGCGTCCGCGCGCTCACCAGATAGGCCTTGGCGCGATTCAGACGCCCCAGGCTCCAATCCGGAAATTGCGTGGTGAGCTGGTCCGTAATCACCAATCCGAGCACGGCATCTCCCAGCATTTCCAGACGTTCATTCGATTCCTCAGAACCGGCTGCGCCACGCTCCGCACCGCTTTGCCGCGAGCTGTGGGTGACCGCCAACTCCAGCCACGCCGGATCGGAAAAATGCCAACCCAGGAAATTTTCCAGTTCTTCGCGTTCCGCGGGGAGCATAGCCAGGCGCGGGGACTCAGGGCTTGGGGCCCGCGGAGGGCTTTGCCGTGGAGGCTTTCTGCGCCGCCGCTTCTCCATCTCTGCAGCGCGCCTGCCACTGGCTGTCCCACTGGGCTCTGGCGCAACGGTCAAAGGCCGCAGCCGCCTCGGTAAACTTCTTCAGTTTCATCTCGCCGTCCCCTAAGAGGTAGAAATCGATGGGGTCCGGCGTGGGATCCAGCTTGGTGGCCTGATCCAGTTCGGAAACGGATCCCGCAGTATCGCCGCGGCGGTAAGAGACAAGGCCGAGCCCGGTGTGGGCCATCGCCAACTGCTCATCCTTGGCACGTTCGAACTGCTCTTCGGTCAACCCGGAGGGCCTGGTCAGGGTTGCGCTCAGACGTATGGCACGGCGCGCGTAGCGTTCCGCCAGGTCCAATCGCTGCGAGGCATCCAGACCCTGCGGCTGCGTGCGCGGAAGCGTGGCAGCCATCAACGCCAGAACAGGCAGATTATCAGGGTCCTCGTTCAGCGCCAGTTGTCCGGTGGAAACAAGCTTATCCAACTGGTTGGTATTCAGGTAGATGATCGCTAGACGGGAGTAAACGTTTGGCCGGTACGAACTGAGTGCGTACTTGCGCAGGAACGCCTGGCCTTGCGAGACAATCAGATCTGCCTGCTGCGGCTTGAGGGAGGCGAAGGCTTGATAATCGTCCTCCTCTTCTTTGCTCACGGGTGGGGGCTCCGGTTTGCCATTCGATTGCGGATTCAGAGTCGGCTGGGGCTGTGCGGCCGGAGCAGAAGTCTGCGCCGGCGGCGTCGTTGCCTGCTGCTGGGGGGCGCTGTGCTTTGCGTTGGCCGCAGGAGCGGCAACGGAGAGGCCCCCAAGGGTGAGCATGGCCAGCGAGAAAAGAAAACCGTTCAGGATGCTCCTATGATCGCCCATATGTTTCCCCCGAATGACGTTCCGGGTGCATCTCGGGTCCGCCGAGGATCGTACGCGACGCCGGTCTAGGGACGCGAGCCACTTCGGGACTTTTCTTCGGCCAACCCGCGCTGCGCCGCGGCGAGCGCCGATTGCGGGGCGCTCCCGACGGCCATTGCCGCACGATATTCTACTCCCGCCAGGTCGTGTAGTCCTCGTTGGTCGTAGATCCGCCCGAGCCAGACGTGGGCCCATGCCAGGGTGCGTGGGTCGGCAAGCGCCGAAGCGGGGATAGCGGGGCCCGGATCTCCAGCCAGAGTTGTGCTGCGCGAGGCTGGCGCCTGCCCGGACTGCGTCAGCTCGGAAACAACCTGCTCCAGCAAGGCCTTGCCGCGGTCCTCTTCTCCGTCCACAATCACGCACACCGCGAGCCCATACTGGGCACGAGGAACATTCGGGTACTTCTCGAGAATGCGTTCGAACGTCGCACGGGCCGCTTTCGTGTCTTTGTCAGCCAGGTGTCCTTCGCCTTCAACAAGCCACTGCTCCAGTTCGCTCACGGGCGCGGACGGCGGCTGCGCGGCCGCAGCACCCTCTCCAGAGAAGGATTCGGTAACCGCCGCGAATTTCACGTCAGCAAGGCGTTTCGCCTCCGTTGCCAGGTTGATCTTGCGCACCAGAGTCTCGTAATAGACGCTGAGCCGGTCTTCGCCCTTCTCGTAGTTCTCCAGCCCGGCATAGTACGCTCGGATGAGCACGAAGCCATCTGCCTCGGCGGCATCCAGCGCAGCCTGCGCACGGGCCTGGGGCAGCTTTTGCAAACGTAGTTCCACCGCCCGCACCAGGCATTCGTCGGCCAGCTCGACAATATCCTCACGAAACTCAATGGGCAGGCGCGGAGCCCGGGCGACTACGTCCAACAGTGCCTTGCGGCCTTCCGCCGGGGGATGGTGGAGCATGGCCATGCCATCGAGCAAATAGTGCAGCATGGAGTGACGAATTTCGTCCGCGGCGGATTGCCGCTGCGGATCCACTACCAGCAAGTAACGCCCGGCGTAGGTGCGGAAGTTGCTCCGTGAGCCCACCAGCGACTCCGGATAAACGGTGAAAGTAAGATTGTGGGAAGGGCGCAAGATCTCCCGGATGTAGCCGGTTTCAAGAAGGGTGGTCTGGCTCAGCACCTGGTCCAGTTGGCGCGCTTGCCGCTCGTAAGCAGGCCGGGCGCGCTGGTAAAGCTCTTCGAGGTGCGCCTCCGCGTACCATGCCGCCAGGATTTCGTTGAATCCCTCGAGCGCCAGAACGTCCGGAGGCACGTCTTCGCGGCTGAGTGTCAGCTCGAAGCGCGGGGGCGGCCCCACCACCAGCCCATAAGAAACGTAGCGCGCCAGCGTAGCGCCAGGATCAGACAATTCATGCTTGTGGTAGAACTCCCGAAGGGCGGTCAGGGCAGGGCCCGGCGTCTTCGAAAAGGCGCCGTGACGTTCCAGTTCGCGCAGCACGGCAATCCGAAGCGACGTCGGGCTCTCGGGAGCTTCCATGGGATAGCCGCCGGCGTGTGCAGCGCAAAGCACGGCGAAAAGCTGCGGGCTCTGTTCCACGGCAACCGGGGAGACAGCTTGAGTCTTCGGAATCGGCAGGGGCTCCTGCGCTGCAACTGGCATGACAACCAGGCTCAAGCCGGCAAGAAGCAATACCATCGAGCGTAGGCGGAGGATGGTCCAATCTCCCTGGGCGAATCGCTGATCCCGCCGTCGCACCGGATCGAGTCCCGCTGAACCCGAACGGTCAAAGCTTTCGGTTCGAGACGGCTCCCGGAGGGACGCGCAATTCCAAGTCAACTCGTTGAATCTAACGGGCGGTCGGCGGAGAGTCAAGGCGGGCGCGGGCGGGGAAGGCGCGCACTAATCCCTGACCTGCAGTTCGTCGAATTGCACCACAACACGGCCGCCGGCGACTGGCCGGCCGAAACTCAACTGCGGCTGAAACTGCGAGAAAAGCAGCACATGATCGAGTTGGCGGAGGGTGGCAGGATCCGCCGTGCCGGAAAGAACCTGATAGCTGACCGCCTGGCCGTGCTCGTCCACAGTGAATTCCACGGGGCCGAATTCCGGGCTAAGCTGCGGCACCTGTGGCCCGGCGGCCGAGATGGGCAAGGCTGAAAGCGTGTTCAGGCGCGCGGGGCGGAACAACTGAGTGGGCTGGTCATTGGGCACAGCGCCGAGCGGCACCCCCAGCAACAAGCTGTGCAAGACGAGGGCATAAATCAACAGCGACATGGCCACGCCGCCGGTAGCGGGCACGGCCAGGGGCTCGAGAATGTCCTCGAGCATGCGCGTGGCGGCGCGCCGAACTCTCGCCAACCAGGTGTCGCGCCGGGCGTCCGCCACCGCCAGGCGAATGCGAAGAGAAAGATCCGCGGGAACGGCGGGCGGCTCCGCACGGGCCAGGAGCGCGGCCATGCGGGAATAATCCTCCAGCAGAACGCGGCACTCCCTGCAAGCGGGCAGGTGGAGCGACACCTCCGCATGCTCCTCGGCGGATAACGCGCCGTCCAGATAACCGGGAAGCTTCCGTTGAATCCTGCGGCAGGTCATTGCTCTCCTCCCGCCATTTCTCGCGCCATGCGCCCGGCGTTGGGCATGGGCGCGGCGGCCGAATTCCGCTTCGATTCCAGCAGTTCACGCAGGGCGCGGCGCCCGCGCAGGATGCGCGACTTCACCGTGCCGATGGAGACGTCCAGAACTTCCGCCACCTCTTCGTAGGAGAGGTCCTCAATATCGCGCAGCACCACGGCGCTGCGGAAGGCTTCGGGTAATTGCGCCAGAGCGCGGTGCACGGCCTCGCGCGCTTCTCGGGCGGCGCAGTGATCATAAGGAGTGGGCTCGTCTGCGGCCAACAGCGCCTCGCCTGCGCACAACGCGGTGTCGTCATAGGAGGATTCGCGGGACTGGTGCCGATGCCACCAGCGCCGGCGGTTCAGCGCCTCGCGGATGGCGATGCGATATAGCCAGGTCTTCAGCGAACTGCTGCTACGGAAGCCGCGAATCCCGCGGAACGCCTTCAGGAAGACTTCCTGGGTGGTGTCTGCGGCGTCGGCGGAATTGCCCAGCATCTGGCAGAGCAGCCGGTAAACGGGCGCGTGATAGCGCCGAATCAGAGCATCGAAGGCTTCCGCGGAGCCAGCTTGCAGCTCCTGGACGACCTCGACCTCGTCTCGGCCCCAGCTTAGCGCCTGAGCCATCTCGGCCATGAGGTTGCCTTCCTCGACGGCATCGCCACGTCGCACCGGGTCCCCGGCCTGGGAGGTTTCGCCTCCCAGCGGGAACGCGGAGTTTGCGTCGTTAGTTTTAGACACCGGTTTCTCCAACTTTGTTTCAAGGCGTAGGCCGATAACAATAAGAGTAGCAAAGGAGGCATGGTGTTGCCTGGGGAGACCTGCCGCCAGCAGCCGATGGAAGCCCTGGGTAGTGGAACCAAGCGGAGCTTTGGGACCGGGTTTTCCTTTC
>OCOJ01004936.1_pt2 | contig 46963 bp, 47 predicted proteins | sample 1539251 | NCBI WGS metagenome assembly OCOJ01 (sample SAMN01911457, study PRJEB22624) | soil metagenome | biome: Soil | place: Malaysia | collected 2012-04-30 | depth RA_metagenome m
GCGGCCCGCTTCGGTCCCAGCCGCTCCTGCACCCAGCGCATGTCGGTGAGCACATGACTGGGCTGCATCGACGCGATCACTTTCAGTTCCTTGAAGCGCGCGATCTGCGCCGGCGTGGTGACCTGCGCATGCTCCACGCGCAGACGATAGTCATCGCCTCCGTTCGCGGCTTTCACTTTCGCGTCCTTCGCCGCCCTCTCGGCCTCGGCGAAGGCATCGAGCGCCATCTGCACGCCCTTGTCGCCAATCGCGTGAAAGCCCAGCTGGAAGCCGGCCAGCACTCGCTCCTTGGCCATCTGGTTCAGCTTGTCCGCCTCATAGCGCGGCAAGCCCGAGGTCTTCGGATCATCCGCGTACGGCTCCATGAGTGCCGCCGTGTGCCCGCCCAGCGAGCCGTCCATGAACCCCTTGAGCATTCCCGTGTGCAGCATCGGGTCCTTGTGCGGATGCGAATCCCGCTTCGCCTGCAGCACGTCCAGCGGATCATCAAAAGGCAGCCACTCGCAGATGCGCGCCGTCAGTTTGCCCTCTTTTTCCAGCGTCTGATAAATCTGAAAGTTCTGCCAGTCGGGCGAATAGTCCTGCGCCGACGTGATGCCGTNGCTCGGCCAGATCCGCCAGCGCAACTTCGATCGCCTCCCGCATTTTGTCGTATCCGGCCGCGGGAATCACCGCGTGTACTGCATGCTGCGCCGTGTCGCGCAGAATGCCCGTTGGCTCGCCATTCTCATTGCGATCGATCTGGCCTCCCTCCGGATCCCGGCTCGCCAGAGTGATGCCAGCGATCTGCAGCGCTCGCGTATTCGCCACCGCGAGATGTCCGTCCACGCGATCCAGAAACACGGGATGCCCGCCTGACACCTCATCCAGGTCCCAGCGATTGGGCAGCGCCGGGACCGGCCACAGCGTCTCGTCCCAGCCGCCGCCCAGAATCCACTCGCCCGGCTTCGCTTTTTGCGCCTTGGCCTGCACACGCTCCTTCATCTCCTGCAACGTCTTCACGCCGGCGAGGTCAACGTTCAATTTTTCCGCGCCAGCGTCCGCCAAGTGCAAGTGCGCGTCGTTGAATCCCGGCATGACAAAGTGGCCGCCCAGGTCGATGACCTGCGTGTCGGGCCCCTTCAGCTTCATAACGTCAAATGTCTTGCCCACGGCCTGAATGCGGTCGCCGCGCACCGCCATCGCCTCTTCCCGCAGGATGGAGCTGAATGCCGTGTTCGACGGCACGCCGGTGTAGATGTTTGCGTGCACATAAATCGTGTCGGCTTTCGCTCCCGCAGTGGGCGTTGGCATAGTCTGCGCCGACGGAAATCCGCCCTGCGCAGCAGCGGGAGCCGCTGGCGCGCTCGGCTTGGGATTCGGCGCTCCCGACTGCGCCGGACCTGGTGCCTGCGCGTTCGGGTTGGAATTTTGTGATCCCGCCTGCGCCGGAGTCTGCGCCTGCGCAAAGGAGCCACAGAGCAAACACAGCAATAGCGTGGTGGACGAGCGGCGCGTCAGCGGCGCATACAGGTGGAAATCAAAACGAGGCTTTAGCCCCTGAGCTGCACCACGCTTCCGCGCCGCGATCAAAACCACGCCGGACTCATGAAACTTATCCCCCGAGGTCCCGATTATCCGCATCATTTCCCACCCCTGCCAGCGCGAGCATCGTCAACAGAATCCGCTTCAGGCCCAGCTCGCGCCCGCTGCTGTCGAACCACTCCTGCAAAGTGTGCGCTCCGCCACCCGATCCGCCGCCGCCAATCGCGACCGCTTCCAGGCCGAGCGACAGCGGAACATTCGCGTCGGTTGACGCCCGCTGCACCTGCGCCGCGTTTCCCAGCTGCGCGTCGACCGCCCGCACGACCTGCAGAATCTTCGCTCCCGGCTGCAGCTCGCCTGCCGGACGGCTGCCGATCACCACTACTTCGCAGTTCACGCCGGGTGGACGCTTCTGCGCCGACGACCGCATCTCCGCCGCCATGACCTCGTCCTCGACCGCGCGGTTCAGCGCCAGCCTCAGACTCTGCTCCAGCCTCTCCATCTCGGCCATCGAAGTCGAGCGGATGTCCACCTTCATCGACGCCGACTCGGGAATCGAATTCACCGACGTCCCACCGCGAATCACTCCGATGTTGAACGTCGTCTTGGGCGCAGTCGGCACCGGCGTCGCCACGAACGTGTCAATCGCCTTGGCCAAAATTACGACCGGATTGGGCGACCCGAAATCGCTCCACGAATGTCCACCTGGACCGCGCACGATCACCTCAAATCGCCGGCTGCCCAGGGCTTCTGCCACAATCGTGTCGGCGCCCGCGCCGTCGAGCACGAGACTGTAAGCAATCGAATCTTTCCACCGGGGCGTTGAAAAAATGTGCCGCATTCCGCGCAGGTCGCCTTCACCTTCCTCGCCCACATTTCCAATGAACACAAACGGCAACGCGTGCCGAATGCGCACGGCCCGCAGCAGCGCCGCAATCGCCAGCATCGCGGTCACGCCTGCGCCATTGTCCGACACGCCCGGCCCATACAACCGGCTGCCCTGCTGGCGGATATTCAGCGGCGTGTTCGCGGGAAACACGGTGTCAATGTGTGCGCTCAGCGCCACATAGCGCCGTCCGAACCCCGGATGCACGCCGAACACATTGCCCACGTCGTCGATGCGGACATCGTCCAGACCCACCTCGCGGAAGCGCTCGGCCAGCCACGCCCCGCGCGCCGACTCGCCAAACGGAGGCGCAGCGATCCGCGCCATCTCCATCTGCCAGTGCGCCAGTTGCGGCTCCTGTGTGCGAAACCAGTTGAACGCCGAACGCACCTCGGGCGCAGCCGCCAGCCGCGCCACCTCCTGCTGCAGGGCAGGAGCCAGCACCGGCAAATCCGTGCGCGGGGGGCCCAGGCTCATAGGAAGTTATTGCGCCAGTTTACAACGCCTGGGAAGCCAAGGGGATTGCCTAGCAAGGAGACGGGGATTACCGAAGTCGACCGCCGAATGTCGCGTGGAGACTATGGTCTTGCCCATGTCGTGATCGTCCCGAGGTCATCAAGACAGGGTCGTCTGTGCGTGATTGGCATTTGGATGATACGCACTCGTAACGCTGTCATCCTGAGCGGAGTCTCCACTTCGCGCAGCGAAGCGGAGGCGAAGTCGAAGGATCCCTATCAACACCATCGCGCCGGCGGCTCAGCGAGGAATTTCCGAAAGCCATGACCTCATTTCTGGCGCGCTTCCGCCTCTGCCAGCCACCCCCGCCGCAACCGCTCCACGGGAATGCTCGAAAGATAAGGCTTGATATCCAGAATGGGCGTCCCGTTGATCATGTCCACGCCCCGCACATGCAAGTCGGCACCCTCGCGCCGGAGCAACTCCACCACCGTCAGCCCGATCGGATTCGGCCGCCTGGGCGATCGCGTCGCAAACACGCCATGCTCCCGATTGTCTGACGGCGGCTTGCCCAGCAACGCAAACCCCTCCGACCGATCGAACTCCCAAAGCACGATGAGATGGGAGAATCCCTCAATGTCCGTAAGCCCTGCCTCAAACTCCGGCAGGACCTTCAGCACGCCCTCCGCCTCGTGTTTCGNCGCCAAGGCCCTTGGGAACCTCACTCGTGTCCTTGTAGGGACTGCTCACGAATCCGATTGGCCGTGAAGTGAACATAATTGAAAAATTGCCTGGCGCAACAAGTGTCATCCCGAACGCGGCAGGGCCGCGAGAGGGACCTTACGTCAGCATCCATCGTCTGTTTTGTCCCTGGGAATCACCACCGTACGAGTCCCTAGGGCAGTCGACTGATCCCTGGTACTGTCGCGGCCATGGCGGCTGCGCGAGCAGTTCCTGCCTACATCCCCGCCCTGCGCTCCACTGCCGCCACCAGCTTCCGAGTCACTGGAACCTCGATCCCATGCCGCGCCCCGCCACGCAGGATCGGCCCGGCAATCGCATCCAGTTCCGGCGTTTTGCCTTGCTCTACGTCCTTCTGCGTGGAACTGCGCATGTGCCCGGGCAGCTTCATCATGCCCGTGATGACCATTTTCGGATCGACCTTCGCGCCCTCGGCCGCGGCCACCGCCGCAGCTTCGCGCACGCAACCCTCCAGTTGCCGCTTCCATTCGGGATCGGAAACGATTCCGCCGATCGTGAGGTCCGCTGCGGTGCAAGTCAGGGCGATCGGCGCCAGAAACACGAGCTTAGTCCACATCAGCGTCGGCTCATCGTCCACAAATCGGCACTCGAACCCCAGCTGCTGCAACTGTTCGAGCGCGACTCCCAGCAGATCGTGCCCCTTCGACGAGACATACAACCGCGCGAACGGCGAGCGATGCACGATGTGGCCCGGGGCTACGCGCTCCGACTCAACGGCGATGGTCGCCGCGATGACCCGTTCCGCGCCATACTTCGCCCGCAGCAGCGCGAGGTGATCGATGCCGTTCAGCAGAGGCACAATCGCCTTCACAGATTCGGGCTTGGTTATGGCACCTAGCGCCGTCTGTAGTTGCGTCGCTTTCACCGTGATCCAGAGCACGTCGCAAGCTGGAACTTCCGCCGCGCGCGCCACCGGCACGCTGACATTTCCAAACGCGCTTTCCAGTTTGAGTTGTTCGGGATATTCCTTCAACGACTCGGGCCTGACCACCAGGGTCACATCGTGTCCGCAGCGCGCCAGGCACGCGCCCATCAGCCCGCCCACTCCACCGGCGCCAAGAATCGCATGTCTCATCATTGGCCGATCGTTGGCTAGGAATCCATGCGCAGCAACCCCACCGAAGGCGTCATACCCGAAGCCCCGCGCTTTCACCAGCGGGGCGAGGGATCCCGCGAGGAGTGCCACGTCTGTCGCCGCACTCCACGCCAGATCCTTCGCTCCGCCTGAAAAGCAGCTTCGCTCAGGATGACGCCACAGGGAACAGATGGGCAAGGCTCAACTGCGCTTCGCCACCGCTCCCACGCACTCCAAGATCTCCGCCTCGCTCAGCGTGTGGTCGCTTTGTTTGGCGCGCTGATAGATGCGCTCTACGACGTCATCGGTCGCCGGAATACCGCGCCGCTCCAGCCACCACAGCACGTTCGACTTCCCGCTCAATGGGCCGATATCGATCACCTGGTCCAGCCCGAACACATGCGAGGGCACGCCCGAATAGACCGTGTTCGCCAGCACGACATCGTTTTTGTGATACGCCTTGATGATCGCCGCCGCGTGCACGCCCGTCGCCGTGCGAAACGCATCATCCCCAACTACCGGATAATTCGCCGGAATGGGCACGCCCGTCGCCCGCGACACGGCCTGGCAATACTGCTTCAGCCTGGTCAGGTCCTGCTGATCCCACGGCGCGACGCCCATCAGCTTCAGGTTAACCAGCATCTGATCGATCTGCGTGTTGCCTACGCGCTCGCCCAGTCCGATGGCGCATCCGTGCACGCAATTCGCACCCGCGATGATGGCCGCCATCGAATTGGCGATGGCCAGGCCGCGGTCGCTGTGCCCGTGCCAATCGACGCGAGTCTTTTCGCCCGACGGCTTCACTACTTCCTCAATCACGAACCGCACCAGTGCCAGCGCTCCCATGGGCGTGGCGTGACCCGCCGTATCGCAGATGCAGATCGCCCGCGCGCCGCAGCTGATCGCAGTGGCATACAGCTTTTTCACCGTCTCCGGATCGCAGCGGCTGGTATCTTCGGTGACATACATCACCTCCAAGCCAAGCGACACGGCATACTTCACGGCCTTCTCAGTGGTGCGGAAAAGAAAATCGTCAGTCCAACCTTCCGTGAATCGCCGTATGGGACTCGACCCGATAAAAGTCGCCGCTTCGATCCGCAGCCCGGTCTTCTGAACGACCTCGGCGATCGGGCGAATGTCGTTCTCGTGGGTGCGCGCCGCGCAGTTGGCGCGAATCTTCATCTTGTGGGCCACGATTTCACGCGCCAGCGCTGATACATGCTCCACTGCGCGCGGCCCTGCACCGGGAAGGCCGAGATCGAGCGAGTCCATCCCCAGCGCCTCCATCAGATGAAGAATCTCGATCTTCTCCTCAACCGACGGATCGCGCACCGACGGCGACTGCAGCCCGTCGCGCAGGCTCTCGTCGTTGAGCAGCACGGGCCCGGGCGGCTTCAGTCCCGGCGGATGATTCTTGTTCCAGTCGTAGATCAGGTCGGAAGTGTTCACAGGCGCGATGTCATCCTGAACGAGCGCGCTCTTTGCGCGAGAGAAGAGCCTGCCCTGAGCTTCCCGAGGCGATCTGAGTGAGCGACCGCGCGCAATCGCCGCAAGGCGATTGCAATAAAGCGCGACGCAAACATCCTAAGATCCCTAGAAGTCATCTCATAAATCCGTTTTGAAGGGGCTCGGCTTCAGCCGAGCCGTTCAGGGNNCTAGTCAAAACCCATGGCATGCAGTTGAATCTGACAGCCAAAAGCCAAAAGCTTAAGAGCCAGCCTTTTCTTTCGGCGGCAGCGTCAGCCCAAACACCGACTTCTGCCCCTGCCCCGCCACGTTCACTTTCGCATCGTCGGGATTGGGCAGGTACAACGTCTTGCAATTCTCGCAACGATAGACTTCGGCATCCGGGCCCCAGGCCTTCTCCACGTCGCCACACTCGCGCTCGACCACGTCGGTCATGTAATACCAGCGCTTCAGGTGCCCGCCGCAGTGCTTGCCCTTCGCGTCTTTCTCATTGCAAGCCCGCTGCAACGGCTTCTTGACTTTCACTTTGTGATGGGGAAGCTGCTGGATGTTGTCTGTGCCCGAGGTAGTCACTCCGCTGGTCGCCAAAGTACGTACCCTCATTCGCGGCAAAGGCCGCGGATTTCAACCTTGCTGGCGTCATTGTACTCGAAGCGTTTTCGGTGATGCCACAAGCTCGCCGTAATCGGACTCCGTGCGTATTTCACAGCTTGCCCCTGCCGCGGCCTCGCGTTTAGCCTTCTTGTCGCGAGGAAATTGCATGCCCCGATCCGCTCCGACCCTCACTCCTGACCTGCGTCAAGGCATGCTGGAAGCCTTCGCGGTCAACGACCGCATGAACCAGTTCGTGCTCGAGCATCTTGATACTCGCGCCTGGCGAGCCCAGCTCCCCGGCGCAAAAGGACGCACCATCGCCGCGATTTTTTCCCACGTTCACGACATTCGCTGCAAGTGGCTTCGCCTGTCGGCGCCGCACCTGAAGCTGCCGCCTCGGTTAGACCGCTCCCGCTGCACCCCGCAGCAAGTCCAGCACACGCTCGCGGACAGCGCGGCCCTCTGTTCGCAGATGCTGGGCGACGCGCTCGCCCACGGAGCTGTCAAGGAATTTCTCCGCGACGGATGGGCGAAAGCGTGGCCTCCAGGCGCGGCTATGTTTGCCTATATGATCACGCACGAGGCGCATCACCGCGGGCAGGTGTGTATGCTGGCTCACCAACTTGGCTTCCCGCTGCCCGGCAAGGCTGCCTACGGAATCTGGAACTGGGAGAAACTCTGGAGGGAGTGCGGGTTTGGCCTGCCGCACTGAGGCACAGCGCCATGACCACCCTTTCCATCAGTCGCGAAAACGCAGAGCACTACGTCTGGGGCGAAGTCTGCGACGGCTGGCACTTGGTAAAGGACGAGAAACTCAGCGTCATCGAGGAATCCATGCCGGCGGGTGCCGCCGAAGTGCGCCACTACCACGAGAAGGCGCAACAATTTTTCTATGTTCTTGCGGGCGAATTGATGATGGAAATCGAGGAACGTTCCACGCGCTTGCCCGCAGGAACCGGCATCCGCGTGCTTCCCGGAGCGCGCCACCGGGTCAGCAATTCGTCATCGGGCCCGGTACGCTTCCTGGTGATCTCGCAACCGCCGAGCCACGGCGACCGCGTCGTTGTATGAGTCAGTCTAACCGGTGTTTCGGAGCCCGTAGGTTCTCATGTGGGGACAGCCGCCCTCGTCTGTCCGGCCGGGCAATGCCCGGCTCTGGCGATTCATCGAAGAGCCACTGACTGGAATTCCCACTACCTTCACAGCTGCTTGCGCCTGAGCACTCCGACCGCGCGCAGCGCTCCTCGCAATCTCTCGCCGAACCCGCGGGCAAACTGCGACGCGACGAATCCTTCCATCTGGCGCACGAAGCTGTCGCTGTAGCCGTACCACCACACTTTCTTCATTCCCGGCAGCCGGTCCGAATCCAGATACTTGAGCCGGACCATCTCTTCCAGGCCGAAGCGTCCGTGGGTGCGTCCCATGCCACTGGCCTTCACGCCACCGTGCGGGGCCGAACTGATGCCGAAGCACGACACCACATCATTCACCATCACGGTGCCGGTCTCAATGCGCCGCGCGATGCGCTCCCCGCGCTCGCGGTCGCGCGTCCACACGCTCGCCGCCAGCCCGTATTCCGAATCATTGGCCAGCCGCACCGCCTCTTCGTCATCGTCAAACGCGGTCACCGGCAGCACCGGACCGAACGTCTCTTCCCGCATGATGCGCATTTCGTGCGTCACTTCGGCCAGCAGCGTCGGAGCGTAGAAATTCGGCCCAAGCTCCCTCAGACGCGCCCCTCCCGCCAGCAGCCGCGCCCCGCGCGCTTTGGCGTCTTCCACGTGCGATTCCACAATGCGCAGCTGCCGCTCGTGGATCAGCGGCCCGACGTCGATATGCGGCTCAATGCCATTGCCGACGCGTAGCTTCGTGGTCTTCTCAACGCACGCCGCCAGAAACGGCTCATACAAACTGCGATGCACATAGCACCGCTCCACCGACAAACATGCCTGCCCGGCGTTGACGAACGCTCCCCACACCGCCGCGCTCGAAGCCACATCCACGTCGGCGTCGTCGAGCACCAACATGGGATCTTTGCCGCCTAGTTCCAGCACCACCGGGAGCAACCGCTCTGCGGCAGCCGCTGCAATCCGCTTGCCCGTACCCACGCTGCCCGTGAACACCAACTTGTCGATGGCCGACTGCGTGAGTGCCGCGCCGGTGACACCGTCGCCCAAGACGACTTGCAACACGTCTCGCGGCACGCCCGCCCCGTGCAGCAGAGATCGAAGTTCCAGCGCCGAAAGCGAAGTCAACTCCGAAGGCTTCAGCACCACCGCATTTCCCGCCACAAGCGCCGCCAGCGTCTCCGTCGCCGGAATCGAAAACGGATAGTTCCACGGCGAAACAATTCCGATGACGCCATACGGCTCGCGCAAGAGCCGTCCGTGCTTAGCCTTGGTGGCGAGATTGCTGTGCGGCACGTGTTCTTCGCGAAGCAAGCGATGCGCGTTGTCGATGAGGAAGCGAGCCGCATCCAGCACAACCAGCACCTCGGTGACCAGCGCCTCGCCCAGCGGCTTGCCCGCCTCCCGCGTGATGCACGCCGCGATCTCCGACTTTCTCTCATAGAGCCGACGCTGAAACTCGCGCAGCACTGCCACTCTCCGCCGCAGGCCGAGTTCGCTCCACGCCGCCTGCACCACCCGCGCCCGCACTACCGCGGCCCGGACTTCCTCCTCACCCGCGCAGTCGAACTCGCGCAGCGTCTCGCCCGTCGCCGGATTCACCGACCCAACTTTTCGCACCACGATTTGCAGATCGGTAGCCATGCACAAATTCTAGTCCGTGGAGACGCGGCTTGCTACGTCTTCAGTAGCGATTGCCACACATTGCCAGCGACGCCTCGACGACAATTCACTCATACTCCACACTCACCAGATACAGCCCGCTTGCCGGTGCCGTGGCTCCGGCCGCAGAGCGATCGCGTGCCGCGAGAATCCGCGTCACATTCTCAACCCGCAATGTTCCCTTCCCTACGAGAATGAATGTTCCCACCAGGTTTCTCACCATGTGGTGCAGGAATCCCGAGCCACGCACGGTGTGGATCAACTCTTCATCCCGCCGCTCCCAGGTGGATGAAAAAATCTGCCGTACGTTCGTCGTCGCTTCGTGCCCATTCTGTAATCCCCTGTGCCCTCTGTGGTTGGCGTTTCTTTCCGGGTCCACCGCCACAAACGAAGTGAAGTCGTGCTCGCCCACCACCAACTCCGCAGCCTGCTTCATCGCGGTTTCGTCCAACGGATAGGGATAGTGCCACACATACCGCGCCAGAAACGGCGGGCAGATCGCACCTCGATAAATGCGATAGCGGTAGGTCTTCGTCCGCGCCGAATGCCGCGCGTGAAAATCCGCCGGCACTTCGCTCACTTCCAATACCCGCACCGAAGCTGGCAAAACGTCATTCAGCGCCTTCGCCAAATTCGCCGTGGGGATATTCGACTCGGTGGTAAATGTCGCGACCTGTGCCAGCGCATGCACTCCCGCGTCGGTGCGTCCCGAACCCTGTGGCAACACTTTTTCCCCTGTGATACGTCCAATGGCAGAGGCTAGGGTGCCCTGCACGGTCGCCACGTCAGGCTGCACCTGCCAGCCGGAAAATTCCGACCCGTCATAGGAGACAAGCAATTTCAGATTGCGCATGCCTTCTTTCGAGTCCCGCGCGCCCTTGCTCTCATCCAAGTCATTTTGCCAGGCGCGGGGAGCCGTCGATTTCGCCACTGGGCATGCGTCGTTTCTGCTCGATGCGCATGCTGGCAGATCATTCCAACTTTAGCAGTTCGGCGTGGGCCAACAAAAATCGGCCATCTTGGTTTGTTTATACTGGGAGTTTTCCGATGCCTTCGTTTTTCAGGAACCCGCGTACTGCGGTTTGCGTATCCATGCCTGAGTAGGAGTCTTCCATTTCGTAGCTCGGGAACTCTCAGGTGTAACCAATTCCCTTTTGCAAGGCTTAATGAATCATGAATCAGGTTCGTCGTATCGGGCCTTCATGAACGGAGATGAGTAAATGCCATTCGCACCCTGCAGCTCGATGATTCGGCAAGTTTCCAGTGCATTGATCGTTGCAGTTTTCGTCATCGCCAGCTGGGGCCAGGACCAGCCCGCAGCCCCCGCCCCGCAACCCTCGGCCGACAAGCCGCTGCCGGTGCTCAACTACGCCCAGCCCGTGTCCCATTTCCCCAATCCCATCGGCCCTTACACGGCGCGGCACGTGGATCCGCCGAATCTGAGCAACACGCCGCGCATCGATCAGCTGATGCACGACGGAAAACTTTATCTGTCGCTCAACGACGCAATAGCCCTCGCTCTCGAGAACAATCTCGACATTGCCATCGCGCGCTACAACCTGAACATCGCCGATACGGACGTGCTGCGCGCCCGAGCGGGGGCGGCACTACTCGGCGTAAACACGGGCATCGTGCAGAACACCCCGGGCGGCGGCGTGGGCGGACTGGGCGCTCAGATCGGATCCGGAACCGGTGGGACGACACTCGGCGCAGCCGGGGCAGGCGCCGGCGCGGGCGGCCTGGTCGGCTCCACGCTCGGCCTGGGACCACTGATCACCAGCTTCGACCCTGTCCTTACAGGTACTCTGCAGGAAGACCGCTTTCACATCCTGCCGACCAGCACCTTCAGTCCCGCCTCTCCTCAGAACACGACGACCGGAAATTTCTCCTATTTGCAGGGATTCTCTTGGGGGACGAATCTCCAGGTTGGCTTCAGTAACAGCCGCACGACGGTGGGTGATGCGCCTTTCACCACACTCAGTCCTCTGCTTAACTCCAATTTCAGGTTTCAGGTCACGCAGCATTTGCTGCAGGGCCTCGGATTCCCGGCGAATACCCGGTTTATTCGTATTGCCAAGAACAACCGGGAACTTTCCGATGTCGCTTTCCGCCTGCAGGTCATCACCACCGTCGATCAGATCGAAAACATGTATTGGGATCTCGTCTATGCCTACGAGAACCTGCGGGTGAGGCAGGAATCGCTGACTTTCTCGGAAAAGACCCTGTCCGACACGAAGAAGCAAGTCGAAATCGGCAGTCTGGCTCCCATTGAGACGGTGCGCGCACAAAGCACCGTGGCCGCGGACCAGCAAGCCCTGACCGTGGCTAAGACCAATCTTCAGTTGCAACAGTTGCTCATGAAGAACGCCTTGAGCCGCACCCTCCATGATCCCGCACTGGCGGGGGCGGAAGTGATCCCCACTTCTACCATGGAGGTGCCGGAGAACGAGCAGATTCAGCCCACCGAGGACTTGGTGAACGAGGCTCTCCGGCACCGCGCCGAGTTGGTCGAATCCAGAATTCAGTTGAACAGTCAGGAGCTGAGCATCAAAGCGGTACGCAGCAGCCTGCTCCCGACGCTCGATCTTTATGCATACTACGGCGGCTACGGCTTGGGCGGCACGCAGAATCCTTCCAATCTGTGCGCCAATGAGCCACTGGAAGAACAGGCTATCGGCTTCTGCGCCGGTCCCAACGCTGCTGCGAAGGGCCAGACCCTGGTTCCCATCGCGTCCACTGTCAGCTATGGAGGCACACTGAACCAGCTCATCAACTCCACTGCCCCTGACAAGGGGGTTGGCCTTCAGCTCAACATCCCGCTGCGNCAACCGCGCCGCGCAGGCCGTGCAGATCCGCTCGGAGCTGGAGTATCGCCAGTCGCAGATGGCGCTGCAACAGACGGAAAACAGAATCAGCATTGAAGTTCGTAACGCACAGTTTGGCGTGGAACAGAACCGCGCCAGTGTCGATTCCGCGCAGGCCGCGGTCGACTTTGCCCGGCAATCGCTCGATGCCGAGCAGAAGAAATATCAATTCGGCACCTCCACCACCACCGCCGTTCTGCAAACGCGGAGTGCGCTGGCGACTGCCGAATCCACGTTATTGTCGGCGATGGCCGCCTATGAGAAATCGAGACTCGAGCTTGACCGCGCCACCGGCCAACTGCTCGATCATGCCGGCATTAGCATCGACGATGCCGCCAAGGGCCAGGTCACGCACTTGCCCAACGTGCCCTACGTCGCGCCGCGTAAAAACCTGCCCACGGAGACGCCACAGGCGCAACAATAAGCCGGGCCTCAGACCGCGGGCGTCGGCCCTCAGGCCTAGGACAGACCTCAAACCCTGGCCACGCCATTCGGAGTCTGAGGTCTTGGTCTTCGCTCCCAGGTCTTGGGTCCGATGTCCGACTGTCTGAGGTCTGAGGCCAAAGGTCTGACGTCTGCGGTTCGACGTTCTCTCACAATTCTTTACAATCCCCGGACCTTCCTGCAATCTTCTCCCGCTATGATGAAGTGACAGATTTCCTCCTGCCGCATCAAACATTGAAATCGTCACGATCACCATCTTCGGAAAAGAATCGCATCACGAGGAAAGCCATTCCCGCTTTCATGCAAGGAGACCCACCATGTTTTCGCCTCGATTGATTGCCGCCACACGCCTGCGCGTGCTGCTTCTGGCTGCAACTATGCTTTCAACCGCGCCCGTCCTCTGGGCACAGGACAGTTCTCCGGCGCCATTGCCACAGACTGCGCCCCAGCCGCAGCTCGTCCATGTGACGGATTACTCTAGTCCGCGCCCCGCCTTTCCTCGCATCTTGCAGCCATACGAGCCGCGCCCGCTGCCAGAGCCAAATCTCGGCAACACTCCGCGCATCGACTCGCTCATGCATGATGGCAAAATCTATCTCTCCATCAACGACGCCATCGCGCTCGCCCTGGAAAACAATCTCGACCTCGACATCGCCCGCTACAACCTCAACATCGCCGATGCCGACCTGCTGCGCGCGAAATCCGGCGCCAGCATTCTGGGTGTCAACACGGGCATCGTGCAGAACACGCCCGGCGGCGGCGTCGGCGGACTCGGCGGCACCGTCGGCTCCGGCACTGGTGGCACCACGGTGGCCGCGGGCGGCGCGGGCACCGGCACCAACGGTCTGGTTAGCTCGACCCTGGGCATTGGCTCGCCCATCGCCAGCTTCGATCCGCAACTCACCAGCACGTTACTGCTCGACAAGAACGAAACGGAATCCACCAGCCCCTTCAGCGCGCCCGTTCTGGCGCAGAATACCTATACGGCCAACTTCGCTTACACCCAGGGATTTCAGTGGGGAACCGCGCTGTCGCTGGGCTTCAACAACACGCACCTCGCGACCAACAACACCACGGCATTTATCACGCCCGTGCTCAGCTCGAACTTCCAGTTCCGCTTGACGCAGAACCTGCTGCAGGGATTTGGCTCGGTGCCGAACACGCGCTTCCTCCGCATTGCCAAGAACAATCGCGAAATCTCCGACGTCGCCTTCCGCCTGCAGATCATCACCACCGTCGATCAGATCGAGAATATGTATTGGGACCTGGTGTTCGCCTTCGAAAACGTTCGCGTGCAGCAGGAATCGTTGAACTACGCGCAGAAGGCTCTCGACGACGCCAAGCGGCAGGCGCAGGTCGGCACCGTGCCGCCGATTCAGGTGGTGAGTGCGCAGAGCACCGTCGCCACCGGCCAGCAAAACCTCATCGTCGCGCAGAACAACCTCCAGTTGCAGCAACTGCTCATGAAGAACGCGCTCAGCCGCAGCATTGAAGACCCGAGGCTCGCAGAAGCCGACGTCATCCCGACCTCGACCATGCAAGTTCCGCAGGAGGAGCCAGTCATTCCCATCCAGGACATGATCAACCAGGCGCTGCTCCATCGTGCCGAACTGGTCGAGTCGCGCATCGATCTCAATTCTCGCGACATCAACAACAAGGCCGTACGCAACTCCATGCTGCCGACTTTGCAGGCCTTCGCCTACTACGGCGGTTCTGGGGTTGGCGGTGACGTCAATCCGCGGTGCGCACTTGGCAAGACTGCGTGCACGGAGATCGGCAATGTCCCGCCGGTGTTTACCAAAGGCTCTGTCGGCTATGGCGGCACGCTCAATCAGTTAGTCAATTCCACCGCGCCCGACAAAGGCATCGGCCTGACCCTCACCATCCCCATCCGCAACCGCCTGGCGCAGTCGAACCAAGTGCGTGCCGAACTCGAATACCGGCAGGCGCTGGTGCGCCAGCATCAACTCGAAAATCAGGTTCGCGTCGAAGTGCGCAATGCGCAGTTCGATGTTCGCCAGAACCGCGCTGCCGTGCAGGCGGCGCAATCCGCCGTCGACCTCGCCCGCCAAACCTTCGATGCCGATCAACAGAAGCTGAAGGTCGGCCTCACCACCCAGACCGCCATCCTGCAGGACGCCGCGACCCTTACCACCGCGGAATCGAATCTGGTCTCCGCCAAGGCGGCCTACGAAAAGTCACGCATCGAACTCGACCGCGCCACCGGCCTGCTGCTCGACCACGCCAGCATCGACATCGTCGACGCCACTCGTGGCCAGGTCACGCACCTGCCCAACGTCCCCTACGTGGCGCCGCGGCAGGATGCGCAGCCGACCAGCGCGCCGGTCAGTCAACCGTAGTAAGGCGGCTAAGGGCGGGCGCACCATCGCGTTCAGATTGGGCGCTCCGGATTGTCGTTTTCGAAGTTCCGCGCTGAGCCACCGCCGCTCGGAGGTGGTGATTGTCATCCTGAGCAAGCGTTCCTTTGCGCAGCGAAGGATCTGAGCGAGCCGCGATGCGTCGCGCCATTTGCGACGCAACAATCGCGCGTTTGGCTCGCTTCCTCATCAAACCTGTACTACGTGCTCGCCCCGACGCTTGCTTTTTACGCTCTCTGCGCCGACACTGGCTTTTCGCTTCTCGCGAGCAACGGGAGGGGAGCTTGAAAATCGCCCACGACGTCACCGAACTGATTGGCCGCACTCCGCTGGTCTATCTCAACAAAGTCACCGCCGGCTGCCACGCCAAAGTCGCCGCCAAGCTGGAGAGCTTCAATCCTTGCAACAGCGTGAAAGACCGCATCGGCGTCAGCATGATTGTCGAAGCCGAAAAGGCCGGCAAAATTCACCCGCGCAGGAACGTGCTGATTGAGCCGACCAGCGGCAACACCGGCATTGGCCTCGCCTTCGTCGCCGCGGTCAAGGGATACCGCCTCATCCTCACCATGCCCGACACGATGAGCATGGAGCGCCGTGTGCTCCTGATGGCGATGGGAGCGGAGATCGTGCTCACGCCCGGTCCTAAGGGAATGAAAGGGGCAATCGCCAAAGCGGAGGAAATTCGCGCCGCGACGCCCGACGGCGTGATCCTGCAGCAGTTCGCGAATCCCGCCAACCCCAAGATTCATCGCGAAACCACTGGCCCCGAGATTTGGGACGACACCGACGGCAAGGTCGACATTCTGATTTCCGGCGTCGGCACCGGCGGCACGCTCACCGGTGTGGGCGAATTTATTCGTCCGAAGAAACCAAGCTTCCGGATCGTAGCCGTCGAGCCGAAAGATAGTCCTGTGCTCTCGGGCGGTGCGCCCAGTCCGCACAAGATTCAAGGCATCGGCGCCGGATTTGTCCCCGAAATTCTGCGCACCGACTTCATCGACGAAATTATTCAGGTGACCGCCGACGATTCCATCGCCATGGCCCAGCGCCTGGCGCGCGAAGAGGGATTGCTCGTCGGAATCTCCTGCGGCGCGGCCGCCTGGGCTGCGGTGGAAGTCGCACGGCGTCCGGAAAGCACCGGCAAGCTGATCGTGGTAGTGCTGCCGGATTTTGGCGAGCGCTACCTGAGCACTATACTCTTTGAAGCGCTGCGCACGCAGGCGCAGCAGCTGCCCACGGAGGCGGTTGCGGTGTGAGCCCAGGGAGCTAAATTCGTTTACCACGGAGGACACGAAGGTGCACGAAGGAGATTCTATGAATTAGGAATGGAGTCTTTTCGTGAGACTTCGTGCTTAACTGCTGTTGCCGGACCCTTCAACCGGCTGGCATGACGGATCATGATCGCGTTCTTCCAATCCGTACGCGAAGATATTGCCGCTGTGTTCGAGCGCGATCCCGCCGCCAAGTCGTGGCTGGAGGTCGTCACCTGCTATCCCGGCCTGCACGCGCTCTGGGCGCACCGCATCAATCACTGGCTGTGGACTCACGGCTTGCGTCTCGTGGCGCGCTTCTCATCTCAGGTCACGCGCTTTCTATTCGCCATTGAGATTCACCCCGGCGCGCAGATCGGACACCGCCTGTTCATCGACCACGGCACCGGAGTCATCATCGGCGAGACCAGCATCATCGGCGACGACTGCACGCTCTACCAGGGCGTGACCCTGGGCGGCACGGGAAAAGAAAAAGGCAAGCGCCATCCTACGTTGTGCAACGGCGNTCTTCGTCGGCGCCGGGGCCAAGATTCTGGGCAACATCACCATCGGCGAAAACTGCCGCGTTGGCGCCGGATCGGTCGTGCTGCACAACGTCCCGCCCAATTCCACCATCGTCGGCGTCCCGGGCCACATCGTGCTGCGCGACGGCAAGCGCGTCGTCATCAACGATCCCAAAGATGTCCGCGATCCGCTCTCCGACGTTCTGATCAGGCTGGCGCGCGAGGTGAAAGAACTTCGCCAGAAACTCGCCGAACTCACTCACGAGCCCATGCGCGAGCCCGAGGTTGAAGTCGCGGTCGTGCTCGATGAGACCGCGGAGGCCGGCGAACCGGATTCAAAAGGAGTGCCGGGAATCGCCGTGTATTACGACTACCAGATTTAGTTTGGCGCACCCTGTCATCCTGAGCGGAGTGGGAAGTTCGCGCAGCGAACTTCTCGCGAAGTCGAAGGATCCCTACCGCGCAGGAGTTTTGCCAGGAGCGCACAAATCTGAATCATTTTGAGACATATTTACAAAATATAGCTTATAGATAATTTTGCAATTAGAGGCGTTTTAAGGCTCGAAAATTGTGGGAACGAATTTGGGGTCGACTCCAGGCCCGATCGTCGTCGCAGCGGCTCAGGAATGCAAGGAAAGGGCATTCCAGGAAGTGTCTGGCTCGCGAAAAACGCCTGATTCGACGGGCCGAGCCAGCGCTAAGCATTATCTTCTGGATATTGAATGACTTAGCTCTGGGCAACGGATGGCCTTGCGGGCTATAGCCACGCTGGTCATGGAGACACTGACAGAAAACAAAGGACTTGGGGCGCTGAACATCCAAAATCAGGCTACGGCACGAAACAGAAGCGTTAATTTCCTCTCCTAACCTGAACGTGTATCCTTCCCCCGTGATGCTCTCGGTGGTCATCATCACCCACAACGAAGAAGCAAACCTCGGGCGCACGCTCGAAAGTGTGAAGCCTCTGGTCGCCGACGGCAAAGGAGAAATCATCATTGTCGACTCCGGCTCGACTGATCGCACCATCGAGATAGCGAAATCGTTTGGTGCGAAAGTGTTCGTCGAGGAATGGAAGGGCTACGCCGCACAGAAGAATTCGGCCATCGACAAGGCTACGGGGGATTGGATTTTGAGTCTGGATGCGGATGAAGAACTGAGCGGGGAACTGGCGGAAGAAATCGAGCAGAAGTTGAAATACCCACCACGTGTTCACAAGTTTGTGCGGAGAAATGAGCAAGGAGTACTACAGCCAATCTACATTAACGGCTGCTGGATTCGCCGCAAGAACTACTTTCTAGGCCGATGGATCAAGCACGGAGGATTCTGGCCCGATCGCAAACTGCGTCTATTTCGAAGAGGTACGGGAAGATTCCAAGATTCCCCGGTCCATGAAACGGTGAGAGTCGAGGAATACAAGAGCGGCGCATTCTCCGCTTCGTCAAAGCGCCTGCGCGCCCCGCTCCTTCACCATTCCTATCCGACGCTGTCCGATTACATCGAGCACATGAACCGCTATTCCTCGCTGGGCGCGGAGATGGCCGTGGCCAAAGGCAAAGTGCGGTTCAGCTTGCTCAACATCGCCGTACGGCCGCTGCTGACGTTCGTCTACAACTACTTCTTCCGCCTCGGCTTCCTCGACGGCCGCGAAGGCCTGCTGCTGCACCTCTATCACGCGGTTTATGTCTCGTGGAAGTACGCGAAGGCATGGGAACTGAGCCGCAAAAGAGCCAATTAAACGTTCTTGGATCTGTCTCCGTGCATCCTCCCGTCCTTAGCGGCCTCTGCGGTTCGAAGTTCTCTTTCGTCCATACGGGCGGTCCTTTGCGCTCCAACGCGTAACCTTGCTCCGGCGCGTTCGCTTCCCTATGATNCAGAGAAGCACATACTGGGGTTCGCATGGATAAGAAGGCTCCCAAACCGCAAGTTGCTGAAAGTCCCGTAGCAGACGCGTTTGAAAACCGCCATCCCTCTGAGTCCGAAAAAAAGTGGGCAGAGAAAACGCTCGCGCCCACGCTTGAAAAAGCTCCCGAGCGGCCGATTGGCGCTCCGACCGGCGTGAATCTCGACGAGCATGGACACGCTCGCTTTACCACGATTTCCGGCGTGCCCATCCGCCGCCTCTACACCCAGGCCGACCTGCCGGAAGACTGGAGCGAAGAAAAATATCTTGGCTATCCCGGCGAACCTCCGTTCACACGCGGCATTCATGCCACTGGATATCGCGGCAAGCTTTTCACCATGCGGCAGTTCTCGGGGTTCGCTTCCCCGGAGGAGACGAACCGGCGCTACAAGTATCTGCTCGAGCACGGCGGCATGGGACTGTCGGTGGCGTTCGACCTGCCCACGCTGATGGGCTACGACTCGGACCATCCGGCGAGCGAAGGCGAAGTCGGCAAGTGCGGCGTGGCGATCGATTCGCTAGAAGACATGGAGATTCTCTTCAGCGGCATCGATCTCGAGAGGACAACCGTATCGATGACCATCAATTCGCCAGCGTCGGTGCTGTGGGCAATGTATCTGGTGGTCGCGGAAAAGCAAGGCGCCGACTGGAAGAAAATTTCCGGTACGATTCAGAACGACATTCTGAAGGAATACATCGCGCAGAAGGAATACATCTATCCGCCCGCGCCGTCGATGCGCCTGGTGATCGACACCTTCGAGTTCGGCTCAAAGTTCACGCCGCGTTTCAATACGATTTCCATCAGCGGATATCACATTCGCGAGGCCGGTTCGACGGCGCTGCAGGAACTGGCGTTCACGCTGTATGACGGGGTCGAGTACGTGGAGTGGGCGCGGCGGCGCGGGCTGGATGTCGACGAGTTCGGCCCGCGGCTGAGCTTTTTCTTCAACGCGCACAACGACTTCTTCGAGGAGATTGCCAAGTATCGGGCTGCGCGTAAGATTTGGGCTCGTGTAATGAGAGAGCGCTTTGGCGCGAAGAACGAGCGCACGTGGCTGTTGCGCTTCCACTCGCAGACAGCAGGAGTGTCGCTGCCGGCGCAGCAGCCCATGAACAACATTGCTCGCGTGGCGCTGCAGGCGCTGGCCGCGGTGCTCGGCGGAACGCAGTCACTGCACACGGACTCCTATGATGAAGCACTTGCGCTTCCGACCGAAGAAGCAGCACGCATCGCGCTGCGCACCCAGCAGATCATCGCGTACGAGTCAGGTGTGACGCAAACGGTCGATCCGCTGGGCGGGTCGTATTTCCTGGAAAACCTGACGCTGCAGATGGAGACGGGAGCCTTTGATTACTTCGGCAAACTCGACGCGCTGGGCGGCATGGTGAAGGCGATCGAGCGCGGTTATCCGCAGAAGGAGATTGCGGAGTCGGCGTATCAGTACCAGCGCGCGGTCGAAGCGAAAGAGAAGATTATTGTGGGTGTCAACGAATTTGCCATCGAAGAGGAACCGCCGCAGATTCTTTACATCGACGAAACCGTTGCCCGCCAGCAGACGGCAAAGTTGAAAGCGCTGCGCGCGCGGCGCTCGAACGAAGAAGCGCGGCGCGCCCTGGATGCGCTGAAGAAGGCCGCGGCACAGGACCCGAAAGCGACGTCCAATGGCAACGTGTCGTCCGTGAACACCATGCCCTTCATCGTGGATGCAGTCCGCGCCTATGCCACTGTCGGCGAAATCTGCGAAGCGTTGCGGCAAGTCTACGGGACGTACACGGAAGTGAGTATCACGTAGGCCGCGAGGCCTCGCGACGGGACTAGCGCGCGATTCACGAAACCTGACGTTGGGTTGATGCTCTCTTCGCGCTCCCTTTGATACACTGGCGCGCATGACAACGCGGCGGGAATTTCTTTCTCAATGTGCGGCGACGGCGGCGAGTGCCTTCGTTCTTCCGGGTCTAACCCGCGCGCTGACGAGTTCCGCACCTTCCATCAAGTTCCCTACTGATCCCCGGGCGCGGGTGGCCGTGGCGTCATATCCGTTCCGCGAATTCATCGCGGGCAAGGAACACAAAAGCGGCAATCCCATGATGGAGTTGAAAGATTTTGCGGCGCATGTGGTGGAGAAGTTCAACGTCCACCACATCGAGCCGTGGTCGCCTCACTTTCCCTCAACCGATGCGAAATATCTGGAGCAGTTTCGCGCGGCCGTAGACAAGGCGGAATCCTCGGTCGTCGACATCGCTGTGGACGGCCGCTACAGCCAATATGCGATGGACGCGACAGAACGAGAGAAGGCGGTCGCCTACGGCAAGCAGTGGGTCGATATCGCGGTTGTGCTTGGTTCACCCAGTATTCGCACTCACATTCACGAAGCCAAAGACTCCAAGCCCGACGTGGCACGGACAGCCGACAGTTTGTCGCGAGTGGTTGAATATTGTTCCACGAAGAATGTGGTGCTGCACCTTGAGAATGACGATCCCGTGAGTGAAGATCCGTTTTTCATCGCGCAGGTGATTGAGAAGGTGAACAGTCCCTGGCTGCATGCGCTGCCGGATTTTGGTAACTCGTTGGCCGCGCACGACGAGGACTACGCGTATCGCGGCGTGGAGGCGATGTTCGCCCATGCCTACGGCATCTGCCACGTGAAGGACGGCGAGGTCAACGATCAGGGCAAGGCGGTGCACGTTGATCTGGCGCGCACGTTTGGCATCCTGAAAAAGTACGGGTACAAGGGATATTGTTCGATCGAATACGACGCGCCGGGCGATCCCTACAAGCCGACGGCGGAGTTGGTAGAGCAGACGGTGAAGTTTCTTTCCTAGCACTGCACATGGCGGGACAAGGGATTCGACGGCGCGAGATGCTGCGCATGCTGGGAACGGCGGCGGTGGCGGCGCAGTTTCCCGGCTTCAGCAAGTGGGGATTTGCATGCGGGCACGTGGGCAACGCCGCGCTCGCGATCAAGCCTGCGACTTATCAACCACAATTCTTCACGGCGGAGGAATACGCGCTAGCGGAGCGGCTGGCTGAGATGATCATCCCAAGCGATGGCACGCCGGGCGCGAAAGACGCGGGAGTCGCCGAGTTCATCGATTTCATGGTGGCGAACGATCCCGATGTGCAATACGCCTTCCGCACAGGACTGACCTGGTTGAACGCGCACAGCGAGCGGATCGAAGGGAAGCGGTTTTTAGAATTGCCCGCGGAGCAACAGACTGCGTTGCTCGAGCCGCTCGGTTTCAAAGACAAGGCGCGGCCCGGCGAAGAAGACGGCCGCGAGTTTTTTCACATGATGCGCGAGTACACGGTGATGGGCTTCTACACCAGCCAGATCGGCTTCAAGGAGCTGGACAATCCGGCGCTGAGATTTTATGACGAGTCGCCGGAGTGTCCGCACAGGGACGACCCTGAGCACCGGCATCTTTCGGCGGGATGAATTCTCCATTGCGTGTCATTCCGAGCGAGGCGAGGAGTCTCGGAGTCCGCTGACGCCAGCGAAAACCCAGATCCCTGGGGCCCCTCGGGATGACATGGAGTAGGCAGCGGTCGCAGGGCCAGAAGAGTATGGCGAAAACAGTCTACGACGTGATCGTGATCGGAACCGGCGCCGGCGGTGGCNATGGCGATCAAGGCGCTGTGCGACGCCGGGCTCAAGGTGTGCGCGCTGAATGCGGGGCGGCGGCTCGATCCGGAGAAGGATTTCCGTTTCCACCGCATGCCCTGGGATATGAAATTTCGCGGCCTCGACGATCCCAAGCGGCGCGCCGAATCCTACGGCTACATGGACAACGAATACACCAAGACTGCCTGGGAACACGAGATTCCTTTTACGACGGCGCCGGGCACCAAGTGGATGTGGCCGCGGTGCTTTGCCGTCGGCGGGAAGACGAATTTCTGGGGGCGCAGCGCGGCGCGCTTCGGCGAGATCGACTTTCGCTGCGCGACGCTCGACGGCTACGACGTAGACTGGCCTGTTACGTACGACGAGATCGCTCCATATTACACGCGGGTCGAGAAAATGATTGGTGTGGCCAGCACGGTGCAGAACCGGCCGAGCAATCCGGATGGCGCGTACTTGCCGCCATTCAAGTTCCGATGCCTGGATTGGATTCTGGAAGCGGGCGCGAAGAAGATGGGCGTTCCTTACTTGCCGGATCGCTGCGCCCAATTGACGGTGCCGTACCAGGGGCATCCGCCCTGCCATTTCTGCGGCGAGTGCACCACGGGATGCGATGTGGGCGCATTTTTCTCGACGCCGTGGTTTTTTCTCCCGGCCGCCGAAGCGACGAAAAATCTTGAACTGCGCATCGATGCTCTGGCGAAGAATATTTTGACAGATGAAAACGGCCGGGCTGCCGGAGTGGCGTACATCGATCGCAAGAGCAAGCAGGAGATCGAAGTCTACGGCCGCACGGTTGTGGTCGCGGCTTCGTGCGTGGAATCGGCGCGGATCATGCTTAATTCGAAGTCGCGCCACTGGCCGAACGGCATCGCCAATTCCAGCGGGCAGCTGGGGCGCAGTCTTTCCGATCATCTCTACGGCGAGTCGGCTCACGGATATTTGCCGCAGCTTGTCGGCCAGCCCAGTTTTCCCGATCACGTGGCCGACAGTACGATCGCGTGGATGCCACGCTGGCAAAATCTGAGTGATCCGCACGAAGAGAAGTTCATTCGCGGCTATTCGGTCTATCCCGATGGCGGCTGCGAGGAGTTTCCCTGGTACGCCGTTGATCTCGACGGCTTCGGATCGTCGTTCAAGCGCGAGATCAAGCGACGTTATCCTTCGCCCGTGAGTTTCGGCATCCAGGCGCCATCGCTGCCGCAGGAGACGAACTATGTGGATCTCGATCCGGAGGTGAAGGATCCTTACGGCATTCCCGTGGCGCGGCTGCACTTTCAGTGGGACGAAAATGTCCTGAAGATGTGGGAGCACTCGAAGCAGGTTTGCGCCGAGGTGCTGCGAGCCGCCGGCGGCGTGGTCGAGGGCAGCGGAGATGCGCCGGAGATTCCCGGATACAGCTTGCACGAAACCGGCGCGTGCCGCATGGGAAATGATCCCAAGCGCTTCGTGACCAATCGCTTTGGTCAAACGCACGACGTACCGAACCTGTACGTGTGCGATGCCAGCGTTTTTTTGAACTGCACCGATAAGACCACGACGCTGAGTATTCTGGCTTTTTCTTTGCGAACCTCGGATTATCTGATCGAAAATTTCCGGCGCGGAGAACATTAGAAATGTCCGACAGGCGTATGCGCACAATGATCTTCATCCGCACGGCTGTGGGACTGATTTTTTTTAGCCAGGGTGTCCTCAAATTCACGGATGCGAACATGGGCGTGAACCGGTTCACGCGGATCGGCTTTCCACACCCCGCGTTCACGGCACACTTCGTCGGCACGTTTGAGATCGTGTGCGGGCTGCTGGTGCTGATCGGACTGTTGACGAGGATTGCCGCGATCCCGCTGCTTGTTGTCGTCTGCACGGCCATCGCCACGACGAAAATTCCAGAACTGACCCGCCCGGGCCAGGGATTCTGGTTCATGGTGAGCGATGCGCGCACCGACTTCGCCATGCTCATGTCGCTGCTGTTCCTGTTGGCGGCCGGAGGCGGGGGGTGGTCCGTGGACGCGTGGCGTGAACGGCGCGCCGCAGAAGAACCTTCAGAAAACTCTGGAAAGAGCAGGTGAGCGGAGCGTGCCTGAGCTGCAACAAGCGTCAACGCAGGCCCCGGCGTCGGTGGCGGTGCGACTGCGCGAGGTGATGGGGCTCTTCCTGAAGCTTGGAACCATTGCCTTTGCTGGGCCAGCCGCCCACATTGCGCTGATGGAAGGCGAGGTGGTGCGCAAGCGCCAGTGGGTGACGCGACAGCAGTTTCTCGACATGCTGGGTGCGGCGAACCTGATCCCAGGGCCGAGTTCCACGGAGATGGCCATCAACGTGGGCTTCGTGCGCGCAGGCTGGCTGGGGCTGGGTCTGGCGGGAGCGTGCTTCATTCTGCCCGCGGCGCTGATCACCGGAGCATTCGCGTGGGCCTACGTGCGATTTGGTGCGCTGCCGCAGGCCACGTCGGTCCTGGCGGGGATCAAGCCGGCGGTGATCGCTGTGATCGCGATAGCGATCTGGCGTCTGGGAAGAACGGCGGTGCGCGGATGGTTGCAGGCTGTGTTGGGTGTCACGGCGCTGGCGGCGTTCTTTCTGGGTGTGAATGCGATTGTGATCCTGCTGGGTGGCGGCGTGCTGGGGATGATAGTGCTCCGGGTACGGTCGTTGCGGACGACTGCGACTTTGCTCATGACGCTGTTACAGCCCGGGTTCCCGCTTCGGTTGCGATTTCCACGATTCCTCGGGGCGATTGTGCTGGGATCGGCTGCGGCGGTTCCGATCGCGACCCAGGCTTCGCTCATGACAATCGCCTTATTCTTCCTCAAAGTCGGAGCCGTGCTCTATGGTGGCGGATATGTACTCCTGGCATTCCTGGAGCAGGGCCTGGTCCATCAGAACGCTTGGCTGACGCGGCAGCAACTGCTTGACGCGGTGGCGATCGGGCAATTCACGCCCGGGCCGGTGCTCTCGACCGCGACCTTCATCGGATACCTGCTCGGTGGAGCGCGAGGTGCGGCAGTGGCGACCGTGGCAATCTTCCTACCGTCGTTTTTCTATGTGGCCTTGCTGGCGCCGGTGCTGTTCAGGCTGCGGCAATCGCCGTGGATGACGGCCTTTCTCGATGCGGTGAATGTGTGCGCCGTAGCGTTGATGGCGGGAGTGACAGTAAGGCTAGGGGCTGACGCGCTGCGGGGATGGCCGGCGTGGGTGATTGCGGTTGCGGCGCTGGCAGTTCTGTGGCGATGGAAGGTCAATCCGGCATGGGTGGTGCTGGGCGGAGGCTTGGCGGGATTCGCGCTGGCAGCGATCGGGTAGGGTAGCGTGGCTCCCGTTCCATCGTTATGTTATTCGTTTTTTGTTCGCCTTTGAAGAAGGGTTGTGGTAAACCTATAGGCCATGCGAAAAGCGCTGAATCATCTTAAAAAATCCGACCCCGTGATGCGCGACATTATTCAGCGAATCGGGCCGTGCCGGATCGAGTACGGGCCGCCAGAATTTCACAGTCTGGCCGAGGCGATCGTCTATCAGCAGCTGAACGGAAAGGCAGCGGTCACGATCTTCAAGCGATTCGCGGCGCTGGCGGGCGACCCGCTGACACCGGAAGGAATTCTCAAGCTCAGCGATGAACAGCTGCGCAGGGTGGGGCTGTCAAAGCAGAAGTCGTCGTACTTGAAAGATCTGGCGACGAAGACTGCAGCCGGGTTGCTCGACTTTGCCAAGTTGCCGGAGTTGCCGGACCATGAAGTCATTGAGCATCTGACACAGGTGAAGGGCATCGGGGTGTGGACAGCACAGATGTTCCTGATGTTCACGCTGAAGCGCGAGGACGTGCTGCCGACCGGCGATTACGGCGTGCAGTCGGCGATCAAGAAACATTACCGGAAGCGGAAGCTGCCCAAGCCTAGGGAGATGGAACGGATCGCGCGTCCGTGGTCGCCATATCGCAGCATCGCGTGCTGGTATTTGTGGAAGAGTCTGGACGTGAAGACGCTTTAACTTGTTACGGTCCTTGCCTGTGTTTTCGGCTGGCCACCCGCCGTGATCCAAAAGGGGTTGTCATGGAACCGTTTCGGATTCATGTCACCGATGAAGTGCTCGACGATCTGCGGGCACGGTTGCGTCATACGAGATGGCCTGACCAGATACCGGGCATAGGCTGGGAACAGGGCACCGAGTTGGACTGGTTACGCCGCCTCGTGTCGTACTGGGCCCATGAGTTCGACTGGCGGGCCTGGGAACGGAGGCTTAACGCGCTCAACCACTTCAGTTGCGAAGGCATCCACTTCGTCCACCAGCGTGCCGCATCCGGCAGGGGTATACCGCTCATCCTCACGCACGGCTGGCCCAGCAGTTTCCTTGATTACGTAGACATGCTGCCGATGCTTGAGGGCTTCGATGTCGTCGTGCCGTCTCTGCCCGGCTATGGATTCTCTCCGCGCCCACCCAAGGTAGGGATCAACTACCGATACGTCGCGGACCGCTGGCACCGGCTGATGTCCGAGCTTGGGTATTCTCGCTATGGTGCGGGCGGCAACGACTTTGGGTCTGGGGTGACGACGATCCTTGCACTCGACCATCCCGAGTCGGTGATCGGGATTCACCTCACTACATTGGAATCGGATCTCACTCCCGTAGTGAAAGACGCGGAGTTGTCGGATGCCGAGCGTTCGTATCTCGCAGCGAACCGGCACTGGGACGAAACGGAGCGAGGCTACAGCGCGATCCAGTCGACCAAGCCGCAGACTGTCGGCTATGGACTCAACGACTCCCCAGCGGGGCTGGCCGCATACGTGGGAGAGAAGTGGCACTCATGGAGCGAAGTCACGCCGCCCGACGGCTTCCTTTGCGCCACCCTCACCTTGTACTGGGTCACGCAGACCATCACCTCGTCGATGCGCGACTATTGGGACAATCGCTGGCNACCCCGTCGAGCGCGCCTACGTCGACACGCCCACGGCGTTTGGTGTCTTCGCGCACCAGACCGTTCCCGAGGGTGAGCCGCCGCGCTCGTATCTGGAGCGCGTGTACAACATCCAGCGCTGGACAGTCTTTCCACGCGGCNGGTCACTTCGCCCCAGTTGAGGAACCTGCCGCGGTTGCGGAGGATTTGACGGCTTTCTTCCATGACCGACGCTGAGGCCCTTCCTGACGAACCTACGCTTTCAAATGGGCCGCGATGATACGCAGCCGTCGTCAGCTCTTTCTCCTTCGGTCCGTAGTGCAACGAGAGGATTCGAATTAACGTCGAGAGTTGACTCCCCTGTGCTCCTCTGTGTCCTCTGTGGTTAAATGATGTTCGATGGCTGACTTCAAGATTCGCGTGCTGGTGGCCAAGCCCGGGCTGGACGGGCACGATCGCGGCGCGAAGGTGATTGCGCGCGCCTTGCGCGACGCTGGAATGGAGGTGATCTACACCGGCCTGCGACAGACCCCGGAGATGATCGTCACCTCGGCGCTGCAGGAAGACGTGCAGGTGATCGGACTCTCGATTTTGTCCGGAGCGCACAACGTTATCGTGCCGCGGGTGATGGATCTGCTCAGGCAGAACAAAATGGACGATGTGCTGGTGCTGGTGGGCGGGATCATTCCAGACCAGGACATCGACGGATTGAAGAAGGCCGGCGTAGCGGCGATTTTCCAGCCGGGCACGGCGATGGACGATATCGTCCAGTTCATTCGCAGCCACGTGAAGGGACCGGGGGTTACGGCCGCAGGCTAAGTTCTCGGCTCTTCGCCGAGCATCCATGATCAATTCCTGCCTTACCGAGCGGAGTGGATCGATCGCAGGAATCGTGCGTGACCGCCACAAAAAGCGAGAATCCTGACGAACGCGAGTTCACGCTGCGGCACGACGGCGGCATTTTGTGGCTCACGCTGGTCTCGCCGGACGGAATGAATCGCCTGACCCGGCGCAAGATCAGCGCCCTGGGCGACGCGATCGAACGGCTTCTCAATTCCGGCTCGCCAGTCCCTCCATTGATTGTTTCCGGCCAACCGATTTTCTCTGCCGGAGCTGATCTCGCGGAAATTGCCGAGCTGGGCGCTACTGATGCCTTGGCATTTGCGCTTTCGGGGCAGAGACTCTTGCAATTGCTCGCACAATATCCAGCGTCTGTATATGCCGCGATCCGCGGGTACTGCATGGGCGGCGGGCTGGACTTGGCGCTGGCGTGCCATCGACGGATCGCGGCGCCAAGTGCGGTGTTCGGCCATCGCGGTGCTGCCTTGGGACTGATTACCGGCTGGGGAGGAACGCAGCGGCTGCCGCGGCTGATTGGAAAAGCACGCGCTCTGCAAATGTTTATTGCGGCGGAAAAGATGCACGCCCGCGAGGCGTTGCGGATCGGACTGGTGGACGCGATCGCGGATGATCCTGTAGCAGAGGCGTTACGGCGGATCGTCTCCTCACCGTAATGGTACCGCCTTTATGTTCAGTCAGTGGTGATTCACGCGAGATCCCCATTCGACTCCCCCTCGCTGCGCTCAAGGTGGCTCAGGGCAGGCTTTCGCTCCGCCTGAAAAACGGCTACGCCCAGGATGACGCCCGAGACTAGTGCGGAAGATTCAAGACGCCGCATCCGCACTCACCGTATCGGTTTGCGCCCTTCCGCTCGGCTGGTATACCGTAATCAGTCCGTTTCCTTCGTCTATGGCTGAGCGCAACGAAGCCCCTGCCGCAAACTCGTCCGCCGCAAACGTACTGGCGACGAAAGTCGATGCGACCTCGGCGCGCTTCGAGGCCAACATGCGCTTCCTCGCCGACCTGATGTCACAGATTCACAACGAGGAGGAAAAAATCCGCGAAGGCGGCGGCCCCAAGGCAATCGAGAGTCAGCACGCAAAAGGACGTCTCACTGCGCGCGAGCGTATCGAACTGCTCACCGACCCGAACACTTTTTTCGAGCTGGGGATTTACGCCGCCCACGGGATGTACGAAGAGTGGGGCGGGGCTCCCGCCGCGGGCGTGATCACCGGCCTGGCGCGAATCCATACGCGCATGGTGATGATCATTGCCAACGACGCGACGGTCAAGGCGGGCGCGTTTTTCCCGATGACGGCGAAGAAAGTGATTCGGGCGCAGAACATTGCCGTCGAGAATCGGATTCCGACGATCTACCTGGTGGATTCCGCCGGAGTGTTTCTGCCCCTGCAGGAAGACGTCTTCCCTGACACCGACGATTTCGGGCGCGTCTTCCGCAACAACGCGGTCATGTCGGCGCTGGGGATTCCGCAGATTGCGGCCATCATGGGGATGTGCGTGGCCGGCGGCGGATATCTGCCGGTGATGTGCGATCACGTGTTGATGACCGATGGCAGCGGGTTGTTCCTGGCNAGGCCCGGCGTTGGTACAGGCTGCAATCGGACAGAAAGTTTCGGCAGACGATTTGGGCGGGGCGGCCATGCATTCGGCGATTAGCGGCACGCTGGATTTTCGCGAACCGAACGACGAAGCCTGCATCGCGCGCATTCGTTCCATTGTCGAGAAGTGGGGATACCGGCGGATGTCCCCCTGGGATCGAAAGAAGCCGGTCGATCCGGCGCTGGCCGCGGAAGAGATTTACGGAATTTATGATTCGTCGCCGGCGCGGCCGTACGACATGANGCCGTACGACATGAAGGAGATTCTGGCGCGGATTCTCGATGGCAGCCGCTTTGACGAGTACAAACCGGAGTATGGTAAGACGCTCCTGTGCGGTTATGGACGCATCGGCGGATTTGCCGTCGGCATCGTTGCCAACCAAAAGCTGCACGCCCAGCAGATCGACCATGAAGGCCACAAGCGCATTGAGTTCGGCGGCGTGATTTATACCGAGTCGGCCGAGAAAGCCGCGCGCTTCATCATGGATTGCAATCAGAATCTGATCCCGCTAGTTTTTTTTCACGACGTCAATGGATTCATGGTGGGACGCGATGCGGAGTGGAGCGGCATCATCAAGGCAGGCGCGAAGATGGTGAACGCCGTGTCCAATTCGGTGGTGCCGAAGATTGCCGTGATCGTGGGCGGATCGTTCGGGGCTGGCCACTATGCGATGTGCGGGAAGGCGTATGATCCGCGGTTCGTGTTTGCCTGGCCGACGGCGCGCTACGCCGTGATGAGCGGCGATTCGGCGGCAGGAACGCTGGTCGAGATCAAAGTGAAGCAACTCGAGCGCGGCGGCAAGAAGTTAAGCGAAGAGGAAAGGAAAGAACTTTACGAGTCAGTGAAGCGCACCTACGATGAACAGACCGATCCGCGCTATGGTGCGGCGCGGCTATGGATCGACAAGATCATCGATCCGATCGCGACGCGGGATGCCATTACCCAGGCGCTCGAAGCCGCGGCGCTGAATCCGGATGTGCCGGAGTTCAAGGTTGGAGTGCTGCAGACATGATTTACCACGGAGGCACGGAGGCACGGAGTAAACTCCTTCACGAGCAACTCACCGAGCAGGTGATCGGCGCTGCAATTGAGGTCCACCGTGCGTTAGGACCCGGACTGCTCGAGTCAGCTTATGAGGGATGTCTGTGTCACGAATTCCATTTACGAGGCATTTCGTTCGAACGGCAGTTAGCTCTGCCCGTGGAGTACAAAGGCGTCAAGCTTGACTGCGGGTACCGCATCGACCTCGTAGTTGAGAACTCGCTGATCCTGGAATTGAAGTGTCTTGAGCATATCCTGCCCGTTCACGAGGCTCAGCTCCTAACATATTTAAAACTGACCGGCAAGCGGGTCGGGCTGATCTTGAATTTCAATGTGCCGATTTTGACCCGAGGAGGGATTGTCAGGAAGGTTCTTTGACTCTGTGACTCCGTGTCTCCGTGGTGAATCATTGTCTGATATCGTCAAACTCATCGAGTGTCCGCGAGATGCCTGGCAGGGGCTCAAGGGGCAGATTCCTGCCGATCTGAAAGTTGACTATCTGAAGGCCTTGGTAAGCGCGGGATTCAAGCATATTGACGCGGTTTCGTTCGTGTCGCCCAAAGCGGTGCCGCAGATGGCGGATTCGGAAGAAGTGTTGAAAGAACTCGATCCGCCGGACGATGTCGAGATCATTGGAATCGTTGTCAACGAAAAAGGAGCGCAGCGGGCGATTGCGACTGAGGCAGTGTCGACGCTGGGGTTTCCCTATTCCATATCGGAGACGTTCCTGCACAAAAATCAGAACCAGTCGCCCGAAGAAACGCTGGAAGAGTTCGAGAAGATTCAGAAGAGCGCCGACGACGCCGGGCTCGGCGTGGTGGTTTACGTTTCGATGGCGTTTGGCAATCCTTATGGAGATCCGTGGAGCATCGACGAGGTGGTCGAGGCCGTCGGCCTGCTGGAGGCGGAAGACGTTCACATGATTTCGCTCGCTGATACCGTCGGCCTGGCCACTCCGCAGCAGATTCGCGAACTCGTGGGCGCGGTGATGAGCCAATACGATTACCTCGAAATTGGCGTGCACCTGCATTCACGTCCGGAGCGTGCCGCGGAGAAAATTCTCGCGGCATATGATGCGGGTTGCCGCAGATTTGACTCTGCCCTGGGCGGGCTCGGAGGATGCCCGTTCGCGCAGGATGCGCTGGAGGGCAACATCCCGACGGAGACCGTGATTGAGGCCTTGAAGCGACGCGGTGCAACGTTGCCGCCGCTAAAATCGTTGGACGCGTTGCTGAAGGCTACGGCAGGAATCGCGGCAAAGTTTTCCAGTTCGCATGCGGCTGATTGACGATGGACTACAAAACGATCCAACTCGCATACGAGGACGGCGTGGCTACGATTACGCTAAATCGTCCCGACAAGCGCAACGCCATTAGCTTTGAGCTGATTGACGACCTGCTGCGAGCACTCGACGATGTGGCGAAGTCGGAGGCGATCGTTGCCATCCTGACCGGAGCGGGAAAGGCTTTCTGTTCCGGCCTGGACCTGGAGAATCTGAAAACTTTCGTCGGCCGCTCGCCCGAGCAGAATCTGCAAGATTCTCGGACGATGGTGAGTTTGTTCCGCACGCTCTATGAGTTTCCCAGGGTGACGATCGCGGCCGTAAACGGCGCGGCCATCGCGGGGGGAACCGGGCTGGCGCTGCTCTGCGACTTCACGCTGGCGGTGCCCGAGGCGAAGTTCGGCTACACCGAAGTGCGCATTGGGTTTGTACCCGCGATCGTTTCGACTTTTCTTTTGCGCCAGGTGGGCGAAAAGCAGGCGCGCGACTTGCTGCTGACGGGGCGCATCATTAGCGCAGACGAAGCGGCGCGCATGGGGCTGGTCAACGAAGTAGTAGCGCCCGACAAGCTGATGGCGCGGGCCCGCGAACTGGCGGCGCAATTGATGGAGAACAGTCCGTCATCGCTGCGCGCGACCAAGCAGCTGCTCACCGATCATGCTCGCCCCGAACTGGACGCGCAGATTGATGCGGCGGTCCGGGAGAACGCCGCCATCCGCACCACGGCCGACTTCCGCGAAGGCATCTCGTCGTTCCTCGAAAAGCGCAAGCCGGTGTGGAGCGGGAAATGACCGCAGGCCACGCGCCTTTGGTCAACGAGACGCGGCTGCGCGTGCGCTACGCCGAGACCGATCAAATGGGAGTCGTGTACCACTCGAATCATCTGATCTGGTTCGAAGTGGGACGAGTGGAGTTCATGCGGCAGCTCGGTTTTTCGTATCGCGATTTAGAGCGCGACGACGGCCGCTTCATCGCGGTCGCCGAAGCCAAGTGCCGCTATCGCGCTCCGGTGTTTTATGACGAAGAGGTTGTCGTTCGCACTCGCCTGCATAACGTGCGCAAGTCGGTGGTGCATTTTGGTTATGAGCTGGTGCGGCCCGCCGACGGCGCGCTGCTAGCGGAAGGCGAGACGACCCACATCGTCTGCGACCGGGACATGAAGGTTGTGGACCTGCCGGAAAAGTATCTGCAGGTGTTTCGCGCGGCCATGGGGCGAGTAAGTCAGAAGTAAGAAGGCAGAATGAAGAAGTAGGAAACTGAAGCAGAAGTCGGNAGAAGTCGGAGTGGGCAAGTAAGAAATCGCGGTGGGCCTGGGTTTCTACTTCTGCATTCTCACTTCTGCCTTTTGACTTTGGTGAACAAGCTCGTATTGCACCACTGCTGACATGAAGGCGCTCCACATCAACGGCAACGATCTCACGCTGGAAGAGGTGAGCGAAGTCGCGGCCGATCGCCGGCCGGTGCTTTTGGCTCCGGATGCGCGCGAGGTGGTGGATCGGGCACGCGCGGTCGTCGATTCGCTGGTCGCAGGAAATAAAGTCGCCTACGCGATCACTACCGGCGTGGGCAAACTCAGCGACATGCGCATCGCTGGCGATCAAATCCGCGAGCTGCAGGTGAATCTGGTGCGGTCGCACGCGATGGGAGTGGGAGAACCCCTGTCGATCGCGGAGACGCGCGCCATGATGGTGCTGCGCGCGAATTCGCTGGCCAAAGGATTCTCCGGTGTGCGCGCGATCGTGATTGACAGACTCTGCGAAATGCTCAACCGCGGCGTCACTCCTTTCGTGCCATCGCAGGGCAGCGTAGGCGCGAGCGGCGACCTGGCTCCGCTGGCGCATCTGGCGTTAGCACTGATCGGCGAAGGCGAATGCATTGACGAAAAGGGCCCTCGCATTGCGAGTGGCGAAGCGCTGAAGCGGACGCAGATCAAGCCGCTGGTTTTGGAAGCAAAAGAAGCGGTGTCACTGATCAACGGAACGCAGGCCATGCTGGGCGTCGGCACAATAGCTCTGCTCGCGGCGGAGACTTTGGTCGACTCGGCCGACGTGATCGGCGGACTTTCCTGCGATGCGCTCAAAGGGACAGATACGGCCTTCGACGAGCGCATTCACCAGGCGCGTCCGCATAGCGGCCAAATAAAGTCAGCGACCAATCTGCGCAGGATGCTCGAGGGCAGCGAGATTCGCGAGTCGCATCGCACCTGCGGCCGGGTGCAGGACGCATACTCCCTGCGCTGCATCCCGCAGGTGCATGGAGCGGTGCGCGACACTCTGGAGCATTGCCGCGAAGTCTTTGAGACCGAAGCGAATGCGGCGGTCGACAACCCGCTGGTGTTTGTTCACGCCGGCAATGATCATGTGGGGACGGCCGCCCTCGATAGCCTGCCCCGAGCGCAGTCGAGGGGTCCGGCGGAGCGAAGCTCCGCAGAGCCTTCGGGCGATGTGGTCTCAGGCGGCAATTTTCATGGCGAGCCGGTCGCGTTCGCGCTCGATTTTCTCGGCATTGCATTGAGTGCGCTGGCGGGAATCAGCGAGCGGCGTATCGAACGCCTGGTAAATCCCGCGCTCAGCGAGGGATTGCCGCCATTCCTGGCACAGGACGCCGGCCTGAATTCTGGATTCATGATGGCCCAGGTCGCAGCCGCGGCGCTGGTGAGCGAGAACAAGGTGCTGGCGCATCCCGCGTCGGTCGATTCGATCACCACGTCGGGCAACAAGGAAGACTATGTTTCGATGGGCATGACGGCTGCGATCAAGCTGAAGCGCATCGTCCAGAACACGCGTAACGTGCTGGCGATTGAAGCCATGGCGGCGGCTCAGGCGGTTGACTTCTACCTCCATGCCGACAAGCCCCTGAAGCCCTCAAAGCGTGGGCAGGCGGCGCATGCAGCAATCCGCTCGGTGTGCCTTGCGATGGAGAAAGACCGCGTGATGTACAACGATCTGGCGAAGATTGCAGAACTGATTGCAAGGGGCGCTATCGCAGAGACGGTGCGCTAAGCACCCAGCCGACAAGTGAACCTACTGCGGAAGGTCAGTCAGGGTTACGCAGTTCCTTCAAGAGCGGCGGGTCGGGCGGCTGGACGTCATGCTTCTCGCCGCACTTTGCGTATTCTGCACCTTCCCGGCACCAGGTCGTGGAAGACCATGGGCCGGACTGGGCAGGGTCGCTGGCCGTTTCCTGTTCAAATTGCGTGATCTTTGACCAATCGTCAGTCAAAGAGAAGTCTTCGGATTGGCCAGTACCGTTGTCGATGATGCCACCCAGATCCAGCGCCTCAAAGAGCCTGAGATCCTTGTCGACAGCGAAGATGCGCATGTCCACCCGCGGGCACGCCCCACACTGTCCCGAACCAAATTCGGAACCGTACACGCGAGGTCCCGACTTGATCAGCAGCATGCCATCGGGCATGCGCTTGGCGTCGAATCCCTCTTCGCCCACGGTTGTTCCGAGTTGTTTGAACGTCGCGTCCTTGCGGTAGGCCAGGTCAGGGCCGCACACCCATTCTCCCGTGCTGATGGCGTGCCAGAAGTTGTGAATCTGCCGAACCACGGGCGACAAGCCGTCCGGATCGTAAGCATATCCGTGAGCTTCGTTGACCAGAACGAAGGCGTCCGACTGCCAGCCGGTAGCTTCGCTGGCGTGTGGAATGAACCAGCCGGCATGTTCGTCGCGATACTTGTCGGTTCCGGTAAGGCCAATGTCGCAGGGAGTCATTTGAAAAGTGCGAGGCGGATCCAAACGAATCGAGTTGAATGTTTCCGGCTTGCCCCACACACGCACCGGCGACGATGTAGAGTACGGTCCCATCTTCTTCCCTGCCAGCGCGGGACTGAACACGTCGACCATCAGACGCAAATCGCGCAACTCGAGCGTGGGCAGAGGCGGGAAGGAGGTGTAGGGTATCTCGATCTGAAACGTGTAGCCGCTGGACTTGCCATTCACAAAGGGGGCACGGCGCGTCCACATTTGCGGCTTGCCTTGCGGTTTGAGCATTGCCGGCACTTCTTCGGAGTAGTACGGCTGGTCGCTGGCAAAATCGCGGGTGATGGCTTCAAAGGCAGGCGTAGCGTATGACTCGACGGAATAGTAGTCCGTCAGCAGCCACTGCCGCACGAAAAGGCGCTTGAAGACAGGGCGGTAGCGTTGCTGTGTGGCCACCCACTCGCGACACTTTTTCTGTCGCACTTCGAGGGAATCGGGCGCTCCACGGTCTCCTTTTCCGAAATCGGCGCAGGAGTCCTGCCCCTTGGGAAACTCATTCTGATCGAACTGATTGCCCCAGCCGATGACCGGCATCGGTACGTCGGTCGACGCCGCGAGCCAGACCTCGACGTGATCTTTCGAAAGAATCCAGTTCTGGTTTTTGGGGAAGTCCGGAGCATCGCCATCCACTTCGCCAGCAATGATCAGCGCAAACCCCACATTGCGAATCCAGAGATGGCCATTCCTGGCTCCCTCTCTATGCGGAATGAGGGTGACGTCGGGAGGCATGCTCCTGAAGGCAGCAATCGAGCCTTCGAGGACGTTCAACTGCATCTGTGGCACAGAGATTGGCTTTTCCTGCCCGAACAGACGGGCACAAACCAAGAGCAGCAAAATTGTGCGAATGGGGCGCATTTCGAGCACAGCGTAACAGAAGCGCGAGGCGGGGAGGAGTATCGCTGGTAACAAGCCGGTCCTAAGCGCGGAGTCCGGCCGAATGGAGCGCTGAGGGCGGCTATGTCACGAGTCTAGGCCGTTTTCGCCGGGCTGCCGTCCAATCCCAGCTCGGCCGCGATTCCTTTCATCGCCTCGATACACAGCGCGATGTGCTGATCTAAATCCACACCCAGCTCGGTGGCGCCGTTGATGATGTCATCGCGGTTCACCTTGCGGGCGAAGGCTTTGTCTTTCATTCGTTTTCGCACCGATTTCACATCGACTTCGGCCAGCGACCGGCCCGGCTTGATCAGGGCGACCGCGGTGATGAATCCGGCAAGCTCATCGCAGGCGAACAGAGCCTTCTCCATGGGCGTGTCACGAGTAACGCCCGAGTATTCGGCGTGCGACATGACGGCGCGGGTGATGACCTCGGGCCATCCGCGCTCTTTCAAGATCGCGTTGCCTTTGTAGGGATGATCTTCAAGGCTAGGCCAGCGCTCGTAATCAAAGTCGTGGATCAGCCCGACGACCCCCCAGAGATCTTCTTCTTCCGCGGAGTCGTTGCCAAGCCTTCGCGCGTAAGCGCGCATGCAAGCCTCGACCGCCAGCGCGTGCTTGCGCAGACTGTCGGACTGGGTGAACTCAGTTAGTAAACACCACGCAGACTCGCGATCGATCATGGTTTTGGCCTGTTCTCTGCCATTTTTCGGCGCCAATGTTCTGGTTTTGCGCCTAGAATTCCTGCTTTCTTGTATTTTAACCTTGACATCCACAGGCTCCTGCCCGCAAATTGTGCAATGAAGTTGGAACCCTCCAACCGGTTCCCGCTTGAGATGTAAGGAGTTGCCAGCTCTGGCGCTCCCACAATTCGATGGCCACGACTCTAGCCCCTGTCGATGCCAGGGAAGTCGTTCGCTGCGATCACTGCCTGCTGGTTCAATTCCGCACCGTCAACAATAACTGCCGCCGCTGCCACGCCTCCCTGGACGAAGAACCGGAACCGGAGCCCGTAATGGTCGCTCCGCCGGTAATGATGCCGGCACCGGGCAACGGTCACGGACATTTGAACCTGGCGACGTCGATCCGCTCGCTGCGCCTGCGCAACGGGCTGAGCCAGCGCCAACTGGCCGGACGCATGGCCGTGCCGCGCACCTACGTCTCCAAGATCGAAAACGAGAAAGCCACGCCCACTCTGTCTTCGCTTGAGCGCCTGGCGCGCGCACTGGAGGTTACCGTGCCCGAACTGCTCAGCGGCGGCGAACGCAGCCGCCAGGAAGAAATCAGCGAGTTGATGAAAGATTCGTTTATCGCCGAGTTGCTGCCATTCGTGACGCAACTGAACGGCATGCAGATGTCGAGCATCCTGACCCAGGTGCGGGATCTCACGATGCGGCCGAGGAGGAGCGCGTAATTCAAGTTTTGCCGTGATGTGCCGATGGAATGGAGTTCGGCACACGGGGGTCCTTCGGCTGCAAAAAGCGCAGCCTCAGGATTTCGGCAGCAGGCTCCCAGTCGCCGCTTTGCGCGGCTCGTTCAGGCCTGCTGAGCGCCTCAACTTTATCCGGGCAACCAGCCAACTCGATGCCGGGACCGTCCTTGGTCCCGGCTTTTTTGTCCGGCCTATCTCGTCGCAGCCTCCGCTCCACGCTGTCATCCTGAGCGAAGTTGCCGCACGCCAAGCGAGCGGCAGCGCAGTCGAAGGATCCCTACCAGACGGCGCCAGCCGCGGCTTTGCGGGGGATTCTTACCGGCGTCCAAGCTTCGTTTCTAGGTTGAGAAATCAGAAACCATTGGACGCCTGAATCCCCGATACATCGACCGTCATCTATCTGGCATGTTTCTGGAACAACCAAGTCTCGTGTCTGCCGTTGCTCAACCTTCAACCGTCGGCCAGTTGGCCGAATCCGGATGGGGACAGGAATCCGGGAGCAAGCCTTCGGGCGCGGGCGCCGGGAGTGCCTCCGACGCCTCGCTGCTCGATGCCTATTCCCGCGCGGTCATTGAGGCGGTTGAAAGAGTCAGTCCGTCGGTGGTGAATATCGAAGTCCATCAGGCTTTGCCTGAGAAAACCCCGGGACGCTCGCGCGCGGGCGAGCCGCGCGAGCGCCGTGGCGGAGGATCCGGCTTCGTCTTTACCCCCGATGGTTTGATCCTCACCAACAGTCACGTCGTGCACGATGCCAAGCGCATCGAGGTCACGATGGCCGACGGACGGCGCATGCCGGCGAGCGCGATCGGCGACGATCCGGCGAGCGACTTGGCCGTGATTCGCGTTGATCGCCCGGGATTCGACGAACCCGGCCTGACCCCGGCCGCTCTGGGCGATTCACAGAGGCTGCGCGTGGGCCAGGTCGTCATCGCGATCGGAGCGCCTTACGGATTTCAGTCCACCGTGACGGCGGGCGTAGTCAGCGCGCTGGGACGGTCGCTGCGCTCGTATTCCGGACGGCTGATCGACGACGTGGTTCAGACCGATGCCTCGCTCAATCCCGGCAATTCGGGCGGGCCACTGGTCGATTCCGCCGGGCGCGTGGTGGGCGTGAACACGGCGACGATTCTGCCGGCGCAGGGTATCTGCTTTGCCATCGGCATCAATACGGCGAAGTTCGTGGCCAGCCGCCTGCTGCGCGACGGACGCATCCGGCGCAGCTTCATCGGCGTCTCGGCGCAAACCGTGCCGGTGCATCGGCGCGTCGTGCGCTTCTACGATCTGGCGAAAGAGACGGGAGCGCTCGTGCTGTCAGTGGAAGAAAACAGCCCGGCCCGCCGTGCCGGATTGCGCGAAGGCGATGTGATCGTGGCGCTGGAAGGAAATCCCGTGGCCGGCGTAGATGATCTGCACCGCCTGCTCACCGATGTGCGCGTAGGCGTGAGCTGCTCGCTGACCGTGGTGCGGCACACAGAGAAGCTGGAGCTGCGGGTGGTGCCGGAAGAAGCGACGTAAGGGGTGTGGCGCGGACCTGCCCTGAGCGAAGTCGAAGGGGCTCTCGACCGCGAAAAGGTGCCAGGAGCTTCGCTCCCCGGACGGCCCGGAGATCCGAAATCACCTCCCGAACAAGAACGCGAGCGCTTCCGGAAAGCGGCGCGCCCACGAGGACTCGTGGTGGGTGGCTCCGTCATCGATCACCAGGCGGAGACGTTTGCCGCCCAGTCCAGCGCGGCGCAGAATCCCTGCGAGTTCCCGCACATCATCCACTATGCTTTGATCCCGGTCTGGCCTGCCTGCCTCCGCGGTGCCGACGGCCAGGAATACGCGCTCCGGCCAGTTTTTCACCGCGCGACTATCACGGATCAACTGGCGGTTGGAAGCCCACAGCGACGGACTCTCCAGCAACAGNGCGTCCGATCACGCCCGACTTCACGGCCACGGTGTAGAGCGCGATCAGAGCTCCGAGCGATGAGCCGCCCAAACCTGTGTTTTCCGGCCCGGTGGCGATCCGGTAGTTGCGGCTCACAAACGGCATGACTTCTTTGATCAGGAAGTCGGGATAGCGAGCGCCCTGTACGCGCAGCATCAGTGGATGCACAGAGCGGCGCGGCATGTATTCGCGGATGCGGTCTTTTCCCGCGTTGTCGATTCCGACAATAATCATCGGGGCAACTACGCCTTCGCGGATGAGCTGGTCGGCGGTCTCGTCCGCTTGCCATTCGACGCCGGTGAAGGAGGTCGCCGACTCAAACAGATTCTGGCCGTCGTTCAAGTAAAGAACTGGATAGCGGCGGGTCTCGTTGGCGGCATCGTCGTAGTTGGGAGGCAACCACACGCGAAGGAATCGAGTGTTGCCAAAGACGCGGCTGCGGAATTCGTGCAGGCGGAGATCGCCGGTCGCCGAAGCAGCGCGGATAACGCCGGCCGCGAGTGGCCGGGTTTCAGTTTTGGGAGCTTCTTCTGGGCGGGTGTCGGGCATCAGAGAAAAATGTCGCGATCGGCATTCAGTGCGTTTCAAGAACTCTTAGCCGCTCGCATCTTGACGATACCAGCGAGGAGGGTGATCGCCGCGATCAGCGCCAGCGAGCTCAGACACAAGATGCACCAGGCGTCGAGGACATAAGCCTCCACGTAAGTCAGGTACAACGCGAAGGCCAATCCGGCGGCGGCCGCGAGGAGCAGGCGCAGCGGCGTCTCGCCCCGGGAACGATAGTACGTGGAGAGAGCGAGCAACAATCCGTAGCCCAGGACTCCGATGCCGGCCACCGGGATCCCCATCACGGTTGAGTACTCGCTGCGGTTCACGATGTCGCAGTTGAACTTCTCGCCGAATTCGCAATACTTGGTCGCAGACTTCGCATAGTGGCGCTGCAGCGAAACCGCCGACACAGCCATGCCTGCGAGCGATAGGAGCGCGATGATCCAGAAGAGGCTGCGCAGAACCTTTTGTCCACTGGGCCGTGCGGTGGGAAGGTTTTCGGGAGTGCTCACGGCAGGCTGCACCCGGTGCGTCCGCTCAGATCTTCGAGCGAGAGCACACCTTCATGGAGTGGTCCGCCGGCAAACTGCCAACTGGGAAAGTGGGCCGCGCCCGCGGCTTTGCATACGGCCGGCATCTCGCGCGAGCCTTTGATCGCGCATTCAACGTAAGGGACGTACTCGAAGGATTTCCCAAACATCTCTTTCTGTTCGAGGCAATGCGGGCACCAGTACAGGCCGTACATCTTCGCCTGCTTCGAAGCCAGGCATTTAGCGAAAGCGTCGTAGCGATGATTCTTGTGATACCAGCCAGCGGAATATGCGACCACAAACAACAGCGCGATTCCGCCCCAAACAAAGTATTTCCGCGGGATCGGTTTGGGCTGATTCTTGCTCTCCCGCTCCTGCTGACGCCTTCTTCGCTCTTCAGACATGCTTCATTTTTTATAACACGGCCCTCATGCCGCAACGTTCAGCGCAGAGGGCAGCACGTCGAGCTCCTCGCATTGAAGGGTCAGCACTTCGCCATCGACCATCACGTCCACAGGTGCGGCCAGGTCGAACTCCACGCGCCGGATTGCCTTGCGCTCGGCCAGCGGGTGCTTGATATGCGTGCCGTCGTACAAGCCCGGCAGATTACGGATCAGCCCGAGGCGCCCGATCGGCCCCCAGCGCACGTATTCGATCAGACCGCTGTCGACCGTGGCGTTGGGAGCGATCATCATGGTCCCGCCCGTGTATTTGCTGTTGTTAAAGCTGAGAAAGAGGCACGGACGCTGGTCGAGTTCCGAGCGACCCTCAACGCGCAAAGGAAAAGGACGACGATTGAAACGCGCCAGAGTGAGGAAGATGGAAACGATGTAGCCGAGTTCTCCCCAGCGGCTGAACCGGCGGGCTCGCAACGTGGCCACGTCAGCGGCGAATCCCATGCTTAAGAGATTGATGTAGTGAATCACGCCCGCGCGATGCCGCAGGCGCATCACATCGCACGTCCGGACGCGGCGCGCCAGCAGGGCTTGGATGGCGTGCTCCGCGCCACGATCGCTGAAATCGCGCAGAAAGGAATTGCCCGTGCCCAGCGGCAGGAATGCTAGTGTGGGCCGCTCGCCCTTCCCGGCCTCGGGATAAAGGCCGTTGACGATCTCGTAGGAAGTTCCATCTCCACCCACGGCGATGAACTGCCGAATGCCGCGCGCGTAGGCCTCGCGGGCCATGCGCGTGGCCTCACGGGGAGCGCGGGTCTCGATGACGTCGATGGCGAGTCCGCCGGCGCGCAACCGTTCGAGAGCCGGTACAAGCAGAGTGCGGGTGCGGCCGCCTCCCGCCGCGGGATTCACAATNGGCTAGGAAAGAGTCGTTCACGTGGTTTGACACGGAGCCCGGCGGCCAATCGGGAGATCGCGGGATCGCCTGCCCAGTGAAACGTTACAATATCGAGATTGCGTGGTGCAAGCAGGCGAGGTGCCGGCCGAAAAATTTCTGTTGAACCGCAGCCTCTATAAGGTCACAACCGCCCGCTGCTCCGCCGATTTCCCGATGTCCTCGGCCAGGACCTGCCGCTTGATCTTCATCGAAGTCGTGCGCGGAAAGTCCTTCTCCCAGATCAGATACCCGTTCACGCGTTTGAAATCCGGCAACCGGCGGTTGCGCGCAGCGATTTCTTCCAGCAGCTTGCCGTCGAACTGCTGGTTCTGTTCCAGCCGGAGGATCAGGACCAGGCTTTCGCGGCCGAGTTCCTTGCGCGGCCAGATATAGTTCGCCGCAAAAATACAATATTCCTTGACCGGCAGTCCGTCGAAAACGTTTTCAATGTCCTCGGGGTAAATGTTCTTGCTGCCCTCGGTCACGATCATGTTTTTCTTCCGGCCGAAAAGTTGCAGATGGCCGCGACCGTCGAAGCGCCCGAGATCGCCCGTCAGCAGCCAGCCGTCGACGATCGTTTCCAGTGTGAGTTCGGGATCATCCAGGTAGTGGGACATTACCGTCCTGCTGCGGGCAGCGACTTCGCCGATTCCCTCCGCGTCCGGATTCACGATGCGCACTTCGACCCCCGGCAGCGGCTTGCCGACGGTGTCGGCGCAAAAGGGCTTCAAGTCATTCAGCGTGAGCGCAGTTCCAGCTTCAGTGAGTCCGTATCCGTTAACCACGGGAATGCCGAGGTCGTAGAAAAACTGTGTGGTGGAAGGCTCGATGAATGCGCCGCCCGTGATCAGCGCCAGCAGTTCACCGCCAAACCCGCGGTGGATGCTGGGGAGCAGCATACGGCTCAAGCGCACCTTTGGCCGGCGGCGCGTCAGCAGTTTGTTCATGGCAATCATGCGGTCGAGGAAGAATCGCTTCCACCCCGGCAACTCGTCGAACTTGGCGCGCAGGCCGCGCTCAAGATTTTTCAGGATCATGGGGACCAGCGAGACGTAGGTGATGCGGTAACGCACGAAGGCATCGCGAACGAATTCGGGACGAAGCGTGCGCAGGTGAACCACGCAAGCGCCGCACACAAACGGTCCGATGAAACCCACCATGAAATCGATCGCGTGGTTGGTGGGAAGAATGCTCAAATAGCGCACTCCGGGCCAAAAGGGATACCACGCCGTGAGCGACCGGCATTGCTCCAGGTAATTCTCGTGCGTCAGCACACAGCCCTTGGGACGACCGCCTGTTCCCGACGAATAAACGATGCAGGCAACGTCATCTTTCTGGCGCATGACGAAGTCGGGTGCGCCCTTGCGCTTGAAGTCCTCCCAGCGGAAAGCCCCCGCCAAATCGGCGCCGAGCGGGGCTTCTGTCACCAGCACCATCTTCGTCTTGATGTTCTGAAAATCCGCCGACTGCATGATGGCGCGCCACAGGTAGTACTCGACGATCAGCAGTTTGGCTTTACTGTGCGCGAGGAGTTGCAGGTGCTCGGCCGCGCTCAGCTTATAGTCGAGCGGGACGACCACTCCGCCGCAGTAGAAGACAGCGTAGGCCGAGATCAGCCACTTCGACTGATTGGTCATGATGATGGCCGCTCGGTCGTTGGGGTCGAAATCAGCATCTTCCAGAGCGCGCGCCAGCGGCAATGCGGTCTCTCGAAAATCGGAGTAGGTGAGCCGGACTTTTTCGCGGTCGCGGTCGGCTTCAATCAAGCAGGTCTGGGGAGCAAAGCGCTCGAGCGCGTCGCGCAAAGCTGCGCCCAGACAGGTGTATTGGCGAAGATCGAGCATAAGAATTGCTGATTGTTGATTGTAGATTGTTGATTGAACGAACCGAAGTGACGGAGCCAACGATGTGCCATGGCAATCAACAATCAGAAATCAGCAATCGAGAATCGGAAACATCCCTCACAATCGGGCTTGGATTTTCCCAGCCAGCGTGCGGAAGTCGCTGACTCCCTGCAGTTCGTAGTCCGGCAGTTCGACGCGGAAATGATGTTCCAGTTTGGTCAGCAGATCCAGCGTCTGCAGGCTGTCGATGCCCAGCGTCTTGAAGAAGTCGGCGTCGGGGGAGAGTTTCTCGCGCGGCACCTTGAAGTGTGACGCAGCCAGATTCAGAATTTCGTTGAGCGTCTGATCCGTGGTCGCCATGTGGATGAATCCTTGCCGTTGGGTTCGAAAAGCTTCGGTCGCAGGTCGTCCGTCTCTCTCAACTTCTCGATTATAGCCGAGAGCTACGGCAGATACGGCTGCGCATCCGTGCTCTCGACGAACTTCTTGAGCCCGGCCTCAACGGCAGGGCGGGTAAACAGCTCGCAAAAGAGGTCTATCTCCCGCCGCAACTCCTCATGAGGAATCGGCTTGATGAACTTCTTGGCTACGGCTGCCGTTTCACGATCGAACTTCCCGGCCTGCGCAGCTGTGGAACGCGCGGCACGCAGGGCTTCGCCCTCGGCCACGACCTGGCTCACCAGCCCGATCTGCTGCGCTTTGGTGGCGTTGAAGCTGCGGCCAGTCAGCAAGAGGTCGCGCACGACCGCATTGCCTAGATCGCGCTTCAGGCGCGGGATGCCCCCGAATCCGGGAATCAGTCCGAGCCGCAACTCCGGAAAGCAAAAGCGTGCCATCTTGTCGGCAATCATCAGATCGCAGGTCAAGGCGAGTTCGAAACCGCCACCGAACGTAACTCCGTGAACCGCAGCGATCGTCGTCAACGGCAATTCGTCGATCTGATTCAGGACGCGATAGATACGCTCCAGAAACTCGCGTACGCCCTTGGCGGCTTCGGCCCGGGCCAGAGCTTGCGAACGCTGGTAAAGCTCGCGCAAATCAGCGCCGGCGCAGAAACCGGACTTCAACTCACTATAGATGATCAGGGCATGCGCCTCGCGCTGGAGATCGGGCAGAGCCTGGGCAAACGACTCCAGCGCCTCCAGCGCTACGGAGCCGATCTCGTTGCAGGGCTCGCGGTGAAGGGCGAGTTCGATGACGCCATCCTTCAATTCCCAGGAGAGCGCTTCGTGCTGACGAGTTGCCGTTGGTGCGGGAGTCATGCAGTTTTCGCCGTGAGGTACATCCCGTCGATTTCGTTTTTCAGCCGCGCCGCGATCGCGTCACGCTTCAACTTGCCATTCACGGTGAGCATACCGTTCTCAACCGAGAACGCTTCCGGGTGCAGATGGAATGCCCGCACTTGCTTGTAATGAGGCAGACTTGGGTTCACCTCATCCAGCACAGCCTGTACCTGTTCGCGCGTGATACTCCCAGTCACTATTGCTGAAAGATATCCGCGGCCATTGCCGACCACTACCACTTGGGTCATTCCCGGAAGGCGGCGCGCAATCTCATCTTCGATCCCTTCCGGGGAAATCTTGTGCCCGGAGCCCAAAACGATCAGATTCTTGATGCGTCCGACGATCTGCCAGTTCCCGGCCGCGTTCATCTCGCCCTGATCGCCGGTGTGAAACCATCCATCGCGCAGCGCGTCGGCGGTTTGTTGAGGACGATTCCAATAACCTGGAAAAATGTTCGGCCCGCGGACGATGATCTCATCGTTCTCACCCAGTTTCATTTCGATTCCAGGGATCGTGGGGCCGACGCGTCCAGGTTCCACCTGTCGCGGATCGTCCATGGTACAGATGGCGGTAGTTTCAGTCAGACCGTAAACCTGCAGCACGACGATTCCCAGCATCGAGAAGTAAAGTTGCGTCTCGGGATTGAGCGGGGCCGATCCGCAGATCAGCGCTTTAAGGTTGGCGCCGATCATCTTCTGACGAATCTTGGGAAAGATAAGCGTTTTCGCCAGCCAGAGCCAAATCGTATCGCCCGATCTCGCCTGTTTTTCTCTTTGCCGCACCCACGCGCTCTTGGCTCGAGAATAGATCGCCTGCGCGAGGCCGCCGGTTTGCCAGAGCTGCTCATCGACCGCACGGCGCATGCGCTCGAGCAATTGCGGGACATTCAAAAAATAGTCGGGCGCAACGGCTCGCATGTCTTGCGCGATCTTGGTCAGATCAGTGTTGAGAGTGACCCGGCTGCGGCGCATCAGGAATGTCAGCAATGCGATCCACGAAGCGGCGAAATTGAACGGCAGATAATGAAAAATGCGGTCTTGGCCGCTGCGGCCGCCCATCAGCAAGTCGAGCCGTGCGGCAGTACAACCCAGCATGAATCCGACGTTGGCCGCAGTCAGCACCACGCCCTTGGCCTCGCCCGAAGTTCCCGAGGTGTAGATGATGGTCACAGGATCTTCGTTGCGAACCTGCGGACGATCGAGCGAAACGCCTTCGACC
>OCOJ01048352.1_pt1 | contig 45925 bp, 46 predicted proteins | sample 1539251 | NCBI WGS metagenome assembly OCOJ01 (sample SAMN01911457, study PRJEB22624) | soil metagenome | biome: Soil | place: Malaysia | collected 2012-04-30 | depth RA_metagenome m
GAGGCGTTCCGTCTCGGGGTCGTGGCCCGGGTCGTTCCCGCGGACCGCGCCCGCGAGGAAGTGGCGTCGATCGCCGAGACGATCGCGAGCCGGGCGCCGCTCGGAGTGCAGCGCGTCAAGCGCGTGATCGACCGGGGCGCGGACGCGTCGCTCGAGAGCGCTCTCTACATCGAAGCCGAATCCGCGGGCCACACGTTCGCAACGGACGACCGGCGCGAGGGAATGCGGGCCTTCCTCGAACGCCGGAAGCCCGAGTTCAAGGGCCGCTGACCGGCCTCGGGCGGGCCGCCCGACGATTCACTTCCCCGAGGCGACGAGCGCGCGGTACTGGTCGGGGGAGAGGAGCTCGGTGGGGTCGATCGGTGCGGAGAGCGAGATCCGGTAGAGCCAGCCCTTCCCGTAGGGGTCGTGGTTCACGTACTCGGGATGCGCCTTGAGCTCCCCGTTCGCCTCCGCGACCGTGCCGTTCCCCGGGGCGTAGACGTCCGCGACCGTCTTCACGGACTCGAGGACGAGCACGCTCGTCCCCTTCTGGACCGCCTTCCCCGCCGCCGGAAGGTCGACGAACACGATGTCGGTCAGCTGGGCCTGCGCGTGGTCGGTGATCCCGACCGTCGCCCGGTTTCCCTCCACCTTCACCCACTCGTGGCTCTTCGTGTACCGGAGGTCGTCCGGGACCTTCTCGTCGGTCATGTCGTCCCTCCCTCCCATGCCGCGGCGTACTTCACCTGTTCGACCGTCGGCTCCTCGAGCCGGACCCCGAGCGAGGGGAGGGCCGCGCGGGCGACCTCGCGGTCGAGCTCCGCGGGGACGGGATGGACGCGCACCGGCATCTCCAGCCCGTGCTTCGCGAGGTGCTCGGCGCTCAGGGCCTGGAGCGCAAAGGACAGGTCCATGATCTCGACCGGGTGCCCCTGTCCCGCGGCGAGGTTCACGAGCCGCCCCTCGGCCAGGAGGTACGCGCGGCGGCCGTCCGGAAAGCGGTACTCCTCGACGTTCGGACGGGCGGTGCGGTGGCTTACCGAGAGCCCCTCGAGGTCCCGCTTCGAGACCTCGACGTCGAAGTGCCCGGAGTTCGCGAGGAGGCATCCGTCCTTGAGGACGCGTAGGTGCTCGGCCCGAACGACGTCCGTGTTACCGGTCACGGTGACGATGAGGTCCGCCTCCTTCGCGGCGTCGAGCATCGGCATCACCCGGAAACCGTCCAGTCGGGCCTCGATCGCCCGGACCGGGTCGACCTCGGTCACGATGACGTTCCCGCCCATCCCGTGGAGACGGGCGGCCACGCCCTTTCCGCACCAACCGTAGCCGGCGACGACGCACGTCCGTCCCGCGATGAGGAGGTTGGTCGCCGAGAGGATCCCGTCGACGGTCGATTGTCCGGTCCCGTAGCGGTTGTCGAAGAGGTGCTTCATCTCGGCGTCGTTCACGTCGATCGCCGGGAAGAGAAGCTGCCCGCTCTTCTCGAGCGCCCGGAGGCGCGTGACCCCCGTCGTCGTCTCCTCCGTCGACCCCCGGATCTTCCCGCGGGTCCCGCGCGAGCGATGAACGAGAGCGACGAGGTCCGCCCCGTCATCGACGATGATGTCCGGGTCGGCCTCGAGCATGGCCGTGAGCCCGGCCCGGTACTCGGCGATCGATTCCCCCTTCTCGGCCCATGTCGGAACGCCTCCCTCACGGACGGCGGCGACCGCGTCGTCGTCCGTCGAGAGCGGATTGCTCGCCGCGAGCCGGACCTCCGCGCCCCCGGCCCGGAGGGCAAGCGCGAGCGCGCAGGTCTTCGCCTCAACGTGAAGGACCGCGGCGACGGTGAGCCCCGCGAGCGGGCGCTCCGCCTCGAACCGGCGTCGGATCCCCTCGAGGACCGGCATGTGCGTCCGGGCCCATTCGACCTTGAGTCGTCCGCGGGCGAGGTCTCCCGTCGACATGCGGATCCCCCTCGCGGAGAGTCCGGCAGGGATAAAGGATGGCAGGAACGGGTTCGGTGGCCGGCCCGGCGGCCCTCAGGTCCCTCGCTACTGCGTCACCGCGTTACAGAACGGACAGACGAGGTACTCGGCCGGGATCTCCTTGCCGCAGCTCGGGCACGCTTTGAGTCCGGCACCCCCGGCGGCTGGCGCCGGGACCGTGGCCGTCGTCGTCGGAGCGGCTTCGGACGGCGTAGGGGGAGCCGCCGGAGCGGTCGTGGACGGCTCGGTCCAGGTTCCGCCCCCAGCGGCGCCGCCGCCTCCCTTGGGCGGCATCGCGGCGCCTCCTCCGGTGGCCCCCGGCGGCGGGCTTTCGGCGCCGGCGGGCGGCGCGGTCATCCCGGCGCGCGCGGTTCCCTGGCCCTGCTGGAGGCTCCACTGGCTGAACGGAGTGTACGTCGGCTGGCGCTTCCACCAGTCCCAGAACCCGCCCNTCACTGTAGTTGTCTCCGAGCTCGCGCTTCGCCTCGGCCCGGAACTTCTCGGTGAAGTCGGCGTAGGCCTGCCGCTCGGGGTCGGTCTTCCCCTCCCCCGGGGTTCCGAGGAGCTGGGCCGCGCACTCGGGGCAGAACTTCGAGTCGGCGGGGATCGTCGACGCGCACCGACTGCAGCGCAGGAGGTCGGTCTCGAACTCCGCACCGCACTTCGGGCAGACGGTCGCGTCCTCGGGGATCAAGTTGCCGCACTCGCCGCACTCGACAAGCCNGGCCCGCGGCCTGCCGGCGCGCGATCAGGAGGAACGCCACGATCCCGACCACGATCGCCGCGGCAATCGCGAGCCAGACCCAGAGCGGCAGACCCAGGACTTTCTGCGTGAGGAAGCTCGTGGGCGAGCTCGTGGTCGGCGGCACCGTGTAGGTGCCCGCGAGGGTCAGGTTGGTGCTCCGGCCGTTGTAGGTGCCGCTCGCGGTGAGCGTGTAGCTCGTCCCGGGCGACAGGCTCGGGGAGATCTGCTGAAGATTGTACCATTGCATCTCGAACCGACCGGGCGTGAGAGCGACTCCCGAGGCGACGACGACGGGGACGCCCCCGCCGACGGGGGTCGCCGTCAGGACGAGGGACGCCGCGTGCGTGCCGTTGTACTCGATCGTCCCGGACGAGAAGTAGGTCGTCCCGAGGTCGATGGTCGAAGGCGGCAGGTCGAAGGCCGTGAAGCGGATCTGCGACGGCGCGAAGATCACCGACACGTTCTGGCTGTGGACGCCGTTCCCGAGCCATTTCGTCGCGTTGTTGTTGTTCCAGGCGATCGAGAGGCTCAAGTTGTGCTCGAACCACTCGTGGAGGCCCGTGATGTTCTCGGTCGACACCCAGGAGAGCGTGATCGTGGTGTTCCGGTCGTCGGTGAGGCCGAAGTTCGTGCTGTTGAACCAGGCGATCGCCGCGGTCCGGTTGTACCACAGCACCACGGTGAACGACGAGATGGTGCCGTTGCCGACGTCCTGGACCAGGACGCGAACGCCCAGCGTCTGCCCGAGGTCGACCGTCTGGTTGGCGGCGCCGTTCGCGAGGACTTGGGTCGAAACGGTGACCGCGGTCGGAGCGAACGTCTCGGTGACGTTCTCCGAGAAGTTCCCGCCGGCCTCGCGGGGGTCGTTGTTGTTCCAGACGAGCTCGATCGTGAGGGTGTGGTGGAAGGCGGGTCCGATCCCGGTGATGTTGGCGGTCGCGACCCAGGTGAGGACGAAGGTGACGGTGTCCCCCGGGTTCGTGAGGTCGATCGTGGTGTTGTTGTACGAGCCGAGAGGGTCCTTGAGCGGCTTCGACCAGTTGTAGTAGAAGGAACCGGCGAGCTGCGTGATCGGGACCGTGCCGATGTCCTCGACCGTGAGGTGGACGGCGACCGTCTGGCCGAGATAGATCGTGGAGGAGGCGACGCCGTTCGCGGTCACCGTGAGGGAGGAGACCGACACGCCACCAAAGTACGAAGGGAAGTTGAGCGCCGGACCATAGTCCGGGCTCGCGAGCGCCGGCGGAACCTGCGCGACCCGGTCGGGGTACGCGCTGACCGACCAGTTGAACCACTTGCTGCCCACCCCGGGGGCCGGGACGTAGATTCCGATGTGGTACACCCCGAGGAAGTAGCCGTCGGGGAGCGTCCCCGAGGTGAGGTTGCTCGAAGCGAGGAGGACCTCGGCGATCCCCTCGGAGTTCGACATCCCGTATCCCTTGGCCCCGTGGAGCTGATCCCAGTAGTGCAGGTAGCCCCAGATTTCCGGGTTCGCGGTCGCGAGGTCGTTGAGCGCGTTCGCGGTCTGGTTGTCCGTCTGACTGTTGCTGTAGGCGTAGAACGCGCTGACCTGCGCGTTCGGGATCCGGAGGACGCCCCCGCGGCCCGTGAGGTTGAACTGGGCCCAGCGGTAGAAGAACGCCTCGCTGGTCGCGTCGGTGATCACCGAGGAAACGCGGAAGACGCCGGGGAGACCGCTCGCGATCGTCGCATTCGCGAGGTAGGCTACGGCGTGGGTCTCGAGGAGGAGCTTGTTCGAAGCCCAGGGGTAGGGGACGGCCCGGGACGTCGCGTTGGCCGGGAGGGAGTTCCAGTTGAGCGCGAACGAACTGTCGACGCTGTTGAGCGTGGACCCGACCCCCGAGACCACCATGTTGAACTGGGGAGACGGGAGCAGCGAGAGGGCGGCGGTGATCTCGGCGCCGGCACCCACCGTCACGTCGAACTGGATCGCGATCTTGGAAGGTCCCACGCCGAAGTCGCCGGTCCAGTTGAGGTAGTTCAACATCCCGTCCGCAGTGATCGCGGAGAGGAGGGCGCCCGGAAGCGGGAGGTTGAAGGTGTTGGTGGAGCTCCCTTCGAAGGTCACCGTACCGACGGCATACGCCGTTCCATTGTACCATACGTCGACGGTCGCGGTGGAGGTGGTCGCGGACGGGTTCGTGTAATTCCCGAGGACATTTCCCGCCTGGAAGTCCGCGTTCGGATACAGCCAATCCTGAGTCAGGTTCGCGGAGTCAGACGGGTTGTAGAGGCTCGAGAAGTTGGTGATGCCGGATCCGATGGTGACCGACCCCGCCCCCGGGAGGACGCTCAGGGGCACCGGCTGGGGCGCGTTGTGGACGTAGGTGTTGTCCGCGTACGTGTCGTTCAGCGTCGAGTTGAAGAGATTCAGCTGCGCTCCCCCGGTGACCGTGACCGAGGCCGCGTACTCGGTGTCCCCCTGAATGGCCGGCGGCTCGCGTAGGGTGGGGACCAGGGGGTTCGCGGTGACGTGGGAATTGTTGAGGGTTAGCGACCCGGAGGCACCTTCGAGGTTGAGCCAGCCCGGGAATGCGAAGGTGGTGTTCCACGCCGTCGCGCTTCCCTGGATCGTGAGGTCGAGCTTCGCCCACGCGTTGAGGACCAGAACGTCCGTCGTCACCGTCGAGTTGTAGAACAGGACGGTCCCGCCCGCGAGGTCGTTGAACTGGTAGATGTGCGAAAGCCGCTGACTCGGGGTCCCAGTGTCCGAGACGAACTGGACGAAGGAGAGGGTCACATTCCGGACGATCAGGGTGCCGCCCGACATCACGGTGATGTTGCCACCCTGGTAGTACGTGTGGGACCCGGGCGTCGGAGCGATCACGAACGTCTTGCCGGCGGGGACGGTGAGGTCTCCATGGGTACCGGCCGGTCCCGCCGCCAGGTGAGCGCCCGACGGAGAGCTCACCGTCGGCGCCAGGGAGTGGCCGGAAGCGAGAACAAAGAGCCCTCCGAGGACCATCACGAGGACGACCACGACCGCGAGGATGGTGGTCGAGATTGGCCCGCGAGCTCGGCACCCGATGCTCCCAGCCCGCCGGGGAGCAGACAATGAAAGGCTCACGACCGAAGAAAGGCCGGCTTCTGGTATTTAACCATGCCTTCGCTCGCCGGCGACGGAACGAGGCCGGACCGACCGGTCCGGCCCGTCCGGACGTCAGCCGGTCGGCCCGTGAACCACGATCTTGCCGAAGAGGTCGGGTGCGTCGAACCGACGGAACGCTTCGGGGGCCCGTTCGAACTCGAAGGCCGAGTCCACCACGGCCCGCAATTGGCCGGAGGCGAGGCGGTCGTAGACCTCCTGGAACTCCCCCCGGGATGACATGGTGCTCCCCCGCAATGACGCCTGGCGCCAAAAGAGGGTTCGAACGTCGAGCTCGACCGAGGGGCCCGAGCTCGCCCCGATGACGACCGCCCGTCCGCCTCTCGCAAGGGACCGGACGACGCGGCCCAAGGTCGAGTGACCGACCGAGTCGAGCGCGACGTCGACCCCCGACTTGCCGCTCCACTCCCAGAGGAGCCGGTCGAGGGGTCGCTCGTCCGAGTAGACGAGATACGCATCCGCACCGAGCGACCGCGCGCGCTCTTCCTTCTCGGGGGAGCGGGAGACGACCGCGACCGTCGCTCCCAGATACTTCGCCACCTGCACGGCGGCGGTGGGAATGCCTCCTCCCGCGCCGACGATCGCCACNTCGGTCCCCCGGTCGGACGGCCCCGACGGTCGCGAGCGCCCTCCACGAGGTGAGGAAGACGAGCGGGGCTGCGGCACCCTCGAGGAACGTCATCCGTTCCGGCAGGGGATGGACGTTCCGCCGCGGGACCACCACGAACGGGGCGACGGTTCCCTGGACGTGCTCGCCGAGGATGCGGTAGTTTCGGCAGAGGGCCTCGTTCCCCGAACGGCACGCCGGACAGGTTCCGTCCCACATCCCCGGATTGATCAGGACCTTCGCCCCGACGCTGAGGTCCGTGATGCCGCTCCCGACCCGGTCGACCGTTCCCGATCCGTCCGAGCCCAGGACGTGCGGAAGGACGATCGGAACTCCGGGGATCCCTTCCAACGTGAACCGGTCGAGCCGGTTGAACGCCGACGCCCGGACCCGGATGCGGACTTCCTCCGGCCCCGGTTCCGGTTCGGGAACGTCGACGAACGCGAGCTGTTCGTCGCCGCCGTGGTGAGCGAACCCGAACCCCCGCATCGTCCTCGTCACGGGGTCCGACGGGCTCGCCAGCGGGTCCCGCCCGCGTCGTCCTCGAGCTCGACACCGGCGCCGTGGAGCTCGTCCCGGATCCGGTCGGCCTCCGCATAGTCTCCGCGGGCCCGCGCCCTCGATCGGGCGTCGAGCGCGACCGCCACAACGGACGCGACAGCGCCCGAAGCGCCCGAGGCAGGCCGGGAGAACAGTCCGAGGACCTCCTCCCCCCAACGGTAGGGGCTCGCGAGCTCCTCGAGCGCATCGCCCGAGTATCCCTCCAATCGGGGGAGCTCCTCGGCCAGGCGACGCGTCCATCCGAACAGGAGCGCGATCGCTTCCCGGGTGTTGAAGTCGTCCGCGAGCGTGGCATCGAGACGCTCGACCAGGTCCTCCGCCTCCTCGGCGAGCGGGTCGGGGATCTCCGCGCCGGGTCGGTCGGAGCCGTCCCGCTCCAGGATCTCTCCGATCCGGTCCGAGACGACCGTGAGCCGGGCGTACGCCTCGCCGGCCTCCTCGAGGCTCTTCCCCGGGAGGAACGTGAGCGGGCTCCGGTAGTGCGCGTTCAGGTAGTAGAAACGGAGCGGTCCCGCCCCCACGGAGGCGATGGTCTCCGTCAGTGAGAGGACGTTCCCGATCGACTTCGACATCTTCTCCTCGTCCATGAGGAGCATTCCTGAATGGATCCAGAAGTTCGAGAACGGGGCGGCGCCGGTCGTCGCCTCGGCCAGAGCCACCTCGGCCTCGTGGTGAGGGAAGATCAGGTCGAGGCCGGCGCCGTGAAGGTCGCACCGCTCCCCGAGTAGTCGGAGGATCATCGCCGTGTCCTCGATGTGCCAGCCGGGCCGTCCGGGTCCCCACGGACTCTCCCAGCTCGGTTCGCCCGGGGTCGTCGCCTTCCAGATGACGAAATCCTCGGGAGAGCGCTTCCGAGGGTCGACCTCGAGACGGGCCCCGGGCTTGAGGGACTCCACGCGCTGGCCCGAGAGCTTCCCGTAGTCGGAGAACTTCGCGACGGAGAAGTAGACCGAACCGTCGTCGGCCACGTAGGCGAACCCCTTGTCAAGGAGAGCGTGGATCTGCTGGAGGATCTCGGGAACGTAGTCGGTTGCGAAGGGGTAGTAATCGACCGAACGAACCCCGAGCGCATCCATCGACCGACGGTATTCGGCGAAGTGCTGCTCGGCGAGCCCGAGCGGGTCGACCCCCTCTTCGGCCGCGCGCTCGATGAGCTTGTCGTCGAGGTTGGTCACGTTCTGGACGTAGAACAGGCGATAGCCCCATCGGCGGAGGGCGCGCGCGACCACGTCGAAGAAGACGAACGTGCGTCCGTGCCCGATGTGGGCCGGCGCGTACGGGGTGAGCCCACAGACGTAGAGCCCGACCCGCGGCGGGGCGATGGGGGCAAAGACCCGTACGTCGCGCGTGCGCGTGTCGTAGAGCGTGAACCGCCGCACCGCTACCCTCCTCGGAGCGCCCGGACCACATCTTCCGCGAGGTCGGCCGGGTCCTCGATCCCGCAGGAGAGCCGCACGAGGCCGTCCGTCACGCCGTGCGCCTCCCGCTCCTTCCGCGGAACGCTCGCGTGCGTCATCGAGGCCGGATGGTCGACGAGCGACTCGACGCCGCCGAGGCTTTCGGCCAGCGTGAAGACGCGAAGTCCTTTCAGGAACCGAAGGGCCGCGCGGCGGCCCCCGGCGAGCTCAACGCTCACCATCCCGCCGTATCCGTCCATCTGTCGTCGAGCGAGCGCATGCTGGGGATGCGACCGGAGTCCAGGGTAGAGCACCCGGGAGACCTGGGGCCGGCCCGACAGCGCCTCGGCCACGGCCCGGGCGCTCTCCCCATGGGCGCGCATCCGGACGCCGAGCGTGTGGATCCCCCGAAGGGCGAGGTAGCAGTCGAACGGGCTCGGGACCGCCCCGACGGCGTTCTGGAGCCATCGGAACTGTTCCCCGCGCCGGGAGTCCTTCACAACGAGCGCCCCTCCGATGATGTCCGAGTGACCGCCGAGGTACTTCGTCGTGGAGTGAAGCACGATGTCCGCCCCCCGTTCGATCGGGCGCTGGAGAGCGGGCGTCGCGAACGTGTTGTCGACGACCACAACCGCCCCAGCCGCATGCCCGAGGCGGGCCGCCCCCGCAATGTCGACCAGCTTGAGGAGGGGGTTGGTCGGAGATTCGAGGTAGACGAGGTCGGCGGGCGTCGCGAGCGCCGACCGGAGACGTCCCAGGTCGGACATGTCGACGAACTCCACACGCAACCCGAACTGCCGGCGGTGGTGCTCGAGGAGCCGGTAGGTTCCCCCGTAGACGTCGTCCACGCAGACGACCCGCTGGCCGCTCGGGACGGACTCGAGGAGGGTCGTGAGCGCGCCGAGCCCCGAGGCGAACGCGAGGCCGGTCGCGCCGCCTTCGAGACGAGCGATCGCCGTCTCGAGAACGGTCCGGGTCGGGTTCCCCGACCGGCCGTACACGTACCCTCGGTTCCGGTTGGGAGCCGACTGCCGGAACGTGCTCGAGAGATAGATCGGAGCGTTCACCGCTCCGGTGAGCGGGTCGGCCGGCTGTCCGTCGTGCAGCAGTCGCGTGTCAAACCGCATGGTTCGTCCCCTGCTCCGAAAGGTACCCGACGAGGTCATGACGAGTGAGGACGCCGATCACCGTGCCGAGCACCGGGTCCCGTACGACGAGCGTTCGCTCCTCGCGAAGGGCCCGCAGGAGCTCCGCGACCCCGGCGTCCGCGCTGACTTCGGGGAGCGGCTTCGAGGGGACCATCCGCACCGAGCGGTCGAGGATCGTCTCGTCCGTGAGCCCGCGCCGCAACAGATCGTCCTCCTCCACTCGGCCCACCTGCTTGCCGCCGGAGAGGATCGGAGCCTGCGAGATCCCGTGCCGTCGCAGGAGAGCGAGCGCATCCCGGACCACCGTCGTCGGTTCGACGGCGACGAGCGCGGGGGTCCCCGTCTTGCGAGCGAGGAGCTCCGAAGCGGAGCCCCCCACGTCGAGCATCCCCTGTTCGCGCATCCAGTCGTCCGAGTAGACCTTGGTGAGGTACCGGTCCCCCGAGTCCGGGAGGATCACGACCACGGTGCTCCCCTCGGGGATCGGTCGACCCGAAAGCCAACGGAGCGCGCCGACCACCGCCGAGCCGGACGAGCCACCGACGAAGAGACCTTCCTCCTGCGTGAGCCGCCGGGCCATCAGGAACGACTCGCGGTCGCTCACTTCGACGAACTCGTCCAAGTACTGGAATTGGATCGACTTCGGGACCATGTCCTCGCCGATACCCTCGACGAGGTACGGGACCGCCCGCCCGACTTCCCGGGTGCGGAAGTACGTCGCGAGGACCGACCCCAGAGGGTCGACCGCGACGATCCGGACGTTCGGCCGGTGCTCCTTGAAGTAGCGGCCGATCCCGCTCATCGTGCCGCCGGTCCCGACGGTGCCGATGATCGCGGCCAGCCCCTCCGGGACATCTCGATCGATCTCGGGGGCGGTGGTCCGGTAGTGCGCCTCCGGATTCCCCTCGTTCTCGTACTGGTTCGGGTAGAACGCGCCCGGGATCTCCTCCGAGAGACGGCGCGCGACGGAGTACATGCTCATCGGGTGGTCGGGAGGAACCCCGGAGGGCGTCACGACCACCCGGGCACCGAAGGCGCGCAGCATCCGGATCTTCTCCGAGCTCATCTTGTCGGGGATCACGATCACGATCCGGTACCCTCGCACCGCGGCGATCATCGCGAGACCGACCCCCGTGTTGCCGCTCGTCGCCTCCACGATCGTTCCGCCGGGTCGGAGCCGGCCGTCCTTTTCGGCGGCCTCGATCATGAACGACCCGATCCGGTCCTTGACCGAGCCCCCCGGGTTGAGCGACTCCAGTTTCGCGAGCACCCGGTACGGAAGACCCTGGGTGACCCGTCGAAGCGGGACCACCGGAGTCCCTCCCACGAGGTCGAGGACGCTCTCCGGCCGCGACGTCCGGGTGGTCACGGGGGCGCCGAACAGGGCGGGGCCATTAACCCTTGCCGCCGCCGCTCGGACGGTGGCCCTGAGGCGACCGTGACCACGGAGTCCGTTCGGTACGAACCGGTCCGTTCGCTTCCGTCGAACGGATTAAGTGAGGCACCCGCGTGGCTCGGCGGGAGAGGACGACCGGACGATGCTGGGCTCGCTCGAATCGGAGGTCCTCTCGACGCTCCGATCTCTCGGAGCCGCCCCCGCGCGGGACATCCGCAAGGCGCTCGAGGACCGCGGGGTCCACGTCGCGTACACTACGGTCGCAACGATCCTGAGCCGGCTCCACGGCAAGCGCCTCGTGACACGCAGGAGAGAGACGTGCCGCGGAGGAGAGCGGTATGTGTACCGACCCGCCAACGTTGAACACAAATACCTCATGAACGTCCTGCGCGGAGTGGTCGACATGTTCGGCCCGGCGGGGGTCGTCCACCTGAACGAAGAGATCGCAAAGCTGAACCCGAAAGAGGAACGAGAACTCCGGCGCCGGCTCGGCCTCGACTGAGCCGGCCCGCGTCCTCCCATGTCCCTTGCCACCGGAGCGGTGGTTGTCCTCCCGCTCGGGCTGTGCGCCGCGCTCGCGGTCGCCCTCGTGGTGGCGTTCCAGAGGGCCGGGCCGGCCACGGTCTTTCGATTGACCGCCCTCCTTCTGGGGCTCTGGGCGATCTTGGCGACGACCGCCCTCGCCTTCGTCCTCGAGAACGGCGGATGGAGCGCGGTCCTGGCTCTCGCGTACTCGCCGAGCCGCCTCGTGGCGCCGGACATGATGGGCGTCTGGGTGACCGGGGTCCTCGGGGCCTTCGCCGTGTTCCTCGTCGCCTTCCTCCTGAGCCAGACCGTCGGTCGAGGGTTCCTGAGGTTGTTCCCGTCCCGCGAGCTGGCGTGGCCCCCCGCTCTCCCCCGGCCGGTCCGACCGGTGACCGTCCGCGTCTTCCATTCCCCCAGCGGAGGAGCCTTTGCGTTCACGCTTCTCGAGCGGGGAGGGTCCCGGGGGGTTCAGGCCCGGGATGTGATCATGGTGTCCGACCGACTGCTCGGCGAGCTCGCGCCGAAGGAATGGGAGGCGGTTCTCGCCCACGAGCTCGGCCACCTGCGCGAGCTCGACGGTCGCTACCTGACGTTCTTCCGCACGTTATCCCGAATGATGCGCTGGGACCCGGTCCTCGCGTTCTTCGCCTCGTCGCTGACGCACCGAGAGGAATACCGCGCCGACTTAGATGCGGTCGAGCTCACGCATCGACCCCGGACCCTCGCTCGGGCTCTCTTCAAGGCGGCCTCGCTCGAATCGACGAAGGGGGGGAGCCTTCCGGGCCTTCTCGGAGTCGGGGGCCGCCGAGGTCATCGACAGGCGATGGAGCGGATCCGGCGTCTCGTCGCGCTCGCGGAGAGCGGACGGTTCCCGGAGGACGGCGGTGGGTAACGAACGACGGGTCGACCGGCGCCTCGGCCGCCTGTTCCTCGCGCCCGTCGTCGCTCTCGTGACGCTCACGCTCCTTCTTCCGGGGCCGGCCCTGGCCGCCCCGCCCACGCTCCCGCTGGCCTACGACGGAACGCTGCTCTCGAACCTCTCCGCCCCGTCGCTCACCCCCGGCGGCTCGGGGTCGATCTCGTTCCGTGTCGCTGACCCGGGGAGCTTCGGCTCGATCTCCTCCGTGACGGTCACGCTCCAGGTCTACGCGTTCAACGCCTACCCGGGAAACGCGAGTTCGACCCTCGCCACGGCCGGCGTTCCGGTGCTCGTCACCCCCTCCGCTTCGGGCACCTCGGTGAACGTCAGCCTGGGACCGCTCGCTCCCGGGGAATCGGAGACGGCTTCGGTCGGGGTCGTGACCTCGGCCAACACGCCCTCGGGCGATTTCGCCGTCCGCACGGCGCTCTCGTTCCGCGCGAACGGCACCCAGTACCTCCTCGAGTCTCGGGGATGGTTCCCGGCGAGCGTGTGGGCGTCGGCGACCGAGCTTCCGGGCGGGGGGACAACGTTGAACCTGACCGTCCTCGGAGTGTCGGGGGTTACGGCGGAGACCGCGGTCCTCGTCACGTCCTCGAGCTGGGACTGGGCGCTCGGTCTCATCCTGGGCGCGGGCCTCGTCCTGGTGGGACTGGGAGCGTTCGTCTACTTCCGCCGGGAACGGAAGTCGAGCTCGGGTGCCCGGTAAGATCCGGGGGAGACCCACGCGCCGACTGCCTTCGGGAGTAGCCGAAGGAGCCCGGGCGACTCCCGAAGGAGCTCGCGTGCGACGTGCGTCGGGAAGTCGATGTCGCCGAACGCGACGATCGTGGCCGCCAGATGGGCCCCCTGAAGAGCGCGGACCACCCGGTCGAGATCGTCGTCGGAAAGACGGGTGAAGAGCCTTCTCAGGTAGAGCGCGCGGCGGAACTCCTCGCCGAATTCGGAGCGCCAGCGGCGGTCGTACTCCGCGAGCGACGTCTCGGAGAGGTCGTCCCGGGCGAGGGCCTGGTTCGCGACGTCGGCGGCGAGCTCGGCGCAGCGCATCCCGGTGAAGATCCCTCCTCCCGAGAGGGGCTTCACCTGGGCGGCCGCGTCCCCGACCAGAAGGACCCTTCGCGCATGGGTCCGCGGAAGGGCGCCGATGGGGATTCCCGAAACGAGGTACGAAGTCGCTCTCGTCAGGGGCGCTCCGAACCGTCGAGAGAGGAACTCGAGGAGGCGGTCGAAGTACTGCCGGGCCGGAGTCCCATCCGCATCGGCCGCGACGCCCACGCGCGCGCCCCCCGCGCCGTCCGGGATCCACCAGCCGAAAAGACCGGGCGCGAACTTGCGGCCGAGGTAGACCTCGACGACCTCGGGGTCTCCCGGGCTCACGGGGAACTCCGCCTCGAACGCGGGCAGGACCTCCACCGGCCGGCGGAGGCGGAACGCTCGGGCGACCCCGCTCGCTACCCCGTCCGCCCCCACCACGAGCCGCGGACGGACGCGGACCGCCTCTCCGTCCGGCCCACGAAGCCGGACCGCGAGCCGGTGGTCGGACTCCCCTTCGACGGCGTCGAACCGGGTCGACGTCCGGATCTCCGCCCCCGCGCGGGCCGCCCGGTCGGCGAGGTAGATGTCGAGGCCGGCCCGGTCGATGACGAACGCCCGGGGCTCGTCCGCCCGGAACGCGATCGACTCGAGCGACGGCCCGAAGACCCGGGCTCCCCGGACGGCCGTTCGGACGAACGAGGTCGACCCCGCGAGGTCGAGAACTCGCTGCGACACGAGGCCGGCGCACTGCACCGGGAACCCGACTCTCGGATGTTCCTCGACGACGACCACCGAATGGCCCGCGGTGGCGATTCGAGCGGCCACGGTGGAGCCGGCCGGGCCCGCGCCCACCACCAGCGCGTCGACGTCCGCGTCCACGACTCGAGGAAGGCGGTTCGGGCTCTTAACGGGAGCCCGGTCAGTCCGGGCGCCACGGCGTCGGAACGAGGTCCGTTCGTTGCCGGGGCTGAACGGCCGACCGCTCGACGGGGGTCGTCACCCCGGCACGGAAGGCGAGCTGGCCCGTCCAGGCGATCATCGCCCCGTTGTCGACGCAGAGGGATTTCGGAGGGCCGAACATCGTCCCTCCCCGGCTTTCGGTCATCGCCCGGACCATCTCCCGGAGGCGACCGTTGCACGCGACCCCACCCCCGAGAACGACGGCGTTCCGTCCGCGGTGGGCGAGGGCCCGCTCGGTGATCTCGGTGAGCATCGAGTAGGCGGTCACCTCGACCGAGTAGGCGAGGTCCGGCCGGTTCGCGCCCTTCGCGTGGAGCGCGAGCGAGGCGGTCAGCATCCCCGAGAACGCGACGTCCATCCCGTGGACGGAGTACGGGAGCGCCAGCAGCTCCTGTCCGCGTCGCGCCTCCTCCTCGATCGCCGGTCCCCCCGGGAACCTCCCTCCGAGGCCGATCCAGAGCTTGTCGAGGAAGTTCCCGACCCCGACGTCGAGGGTTTCGCCGAGCACCCGGTAGCGGCGGCGGGCGTAGGCGATCACCTGGGTGTTCCCTCCGCTCGCATAGAGCAGCAGCGGGTCGTCGAGGCCGCTCAGCACGCGAGCGATCTCCACGTGGGCGACGCAGTGGTTGACCGGGACGAGCGGACGCTGCCAGGCCAGCGAGAGCATCCGCGCGACCGTGGCGCCGGCCCTTAGGCAGGGACCGAGCCCGGGGCCCTGGGCGAACGCGACGGCTTCGACCTCCTTCGGGGAGGTGTGCGCGGCTTCGAGAGCCTTCCCGACGAGGGTCGGAAGGACCTCCACGTGATGGTTCGCCGCTTCCCGAGGATGGATCCCCCCCGACGGGGGCTGGTAGAAGTCGGAGGCGAGTCCGAGGACCCGGGCCTCGTCGTCGACGATGCCGACCGAGGCCGTGTGCGCGGTCGACTCGATCCCGAGAACCACCATCGGCCGTGGACCGGGGGTGCGGTTATAACGGAGCGGCCGGGCGGGATGACCCGCCGTTCATTCCTCGGTCGACTCAATGCGGAACCGCACTCGGGTCCCGTGCAGCGCTTCCTGGATGCGGTCCGCGAAAGTCAGAGACTCGGCGACGGAGACCGGTCGACCCCAATCGTAGACAAAATCGTATCCTTCGGTCTCGGCCCGGAACCCCATGTCCTCGAGGGTCGCGGCGACTTCGGAGTAGGGCGCTCCCTCGCTGTCGAACTGCAGGAGCAGGAACGTCTTGGTCATCGGTGCGACCCGGAGCGGGACGGGGGTGCTAGGCCTCGCGACCTTAAAGAAGTCCGGTGGGAGTCGCACGATGCGCGTCCGTAGAACCGGTCCCGCTCACTCTTCCGGCGGCGAATCCGGGGACCGAGCGTGGGCGACCACGCGAACCGCCACTCCCCGACGTAATCGGGCCATCTCGTGCGGCGCGAGGAGAAGCCGCCCCACCGCGATCAGCGTGTCATTCGGGTCGACCAGGAGAGCGGAGGACCCGGGCACGAGGGCCGGGTCGGACTGGAGAACGAAGGACGCGAAGAGGCTCCGGCCTTCCCGGACGAACGGTACGGCGTCCGGGTGCACCACCACGCGCTCGCGCCCGACGGGGAGGAGGGCCATGAGCCGGGTCGCCCCTCGGAACGTCGGTCGGGGGATTCCGTCGGTGCTGAGGACGAATTCGGGTTCGCCCTCCCGGTAGATCGCGCGAAGACGACCGGTCCGACGAGAGCGGTCGGCTCGAGCACCGGCGGCCGCCCGCTCGGCCACGAGCCGTCCGTACCGCCACTCGAGAACGCGGGCGACCTGTCGGGCATCCCAGTCGAACGTCCAGTCCCGCCCGAGGTCGACCCCCGAGGGGACCGCGGCCGCGACGGCTGCCGCGACGCTCCCCGGGGAGCGCCGCTGGGTCGGTCCTACGAATTCGTCCACTCCAAGGTAAGGCCCCACCGGATAGGCCTCCGTGAGCTCGACCGGAACGACGCCGAGGGGCGTCGACGTTTCCCATTCGAGCGGCCGCCCTTCCGCATCGACCGTGGGAACGTGCTGAAGATACTCCGGGCGCAGGGGAAACCGGGGGAGACGAAGCGCGCGGGGCCGCCCCGAGCAGTACGCCTCGACCGAGCGACGGAACCGGACGACCGCCGGCCGGCCCATGCTCTCGGAGATCACCTCACGGAAAGCGCGACGAGACTCGGGCTCGGTGCGAAGGAAGACGTCCGGATGCGCCATCGCCTCCCGGAGGCCGGCGCGAAGGGCCGGATGGCCCGTCGAACGCCGCTCGGCCAGCTCCCACAGCGTGCCGTCCCGGATCGCCTGTCGGACGCGGCCGACCTCCTGGACGGAGACCAGGAGGTTGTGGTACGCGAGCCGACGCTCCCGCTCCTCCCTCGGCAATGTCGCGACCTCGGGGAGAGGTCGCTCGGCACAGAGGAAGCACCGGCAGGTCGACTCCCGAATCTCGTCGAGGGGAACCGTCCCCTCGGGAGTCATCACGCTCCCGCGGCGCGCGAACTTGTGGTACGCCGAGGAATCGAAGAGGTCGACCCCGAACAGCGCCGCGAGGGCGAACGTCATCGGATGTCCCGTGCCGAAGAGGTGGACGGCGGCACCGGGGTTGAGCGTCGGCCGGGTGGCGACGAGGACCCGGACCAGCTCCGGGAACCGGTACTGTTCCATGAGCGGGACGACTCCTCCGATGGCGAGCACGTCCCCGAACTCGCTCGCGCCGAGAGCGGCCCGCGCCCGCAGGTCCCCGTACGACCCGCCCTGGACCGGCACCGCGAGCAGCCCCGAGCGGGCCGCCCGGGCCTCCCGGGCTCGTGCGAGGGTCGCTCCGAGCGCTCGTTCGGTCGCCTCCGGGGGCTCGTCCGGCTCGGTGAACACGTCGAGGACCGTCGCGACGTCGCTGCCGACCTGATTCTGTAAGGTGACGATTTCGTCGGGAGTGACCTCGACCGAGCCGTACGCGTGTTGCTGGAACGCCCCGGAGTCGGTCATGACCGGACCGTCGAACCGGATCAGGCGATGGATCCCCTCGCGTTCTGCGACCTCCCGAAGCGGGGGAGTTCTCCAGGTGATGTACGCCGAGGTGATCACCGCGCGAACGCCGAGACGAACGCGCATCTCCTCGGGAGGGACGGGCTGTCGCTCGGGGTCGGGGTGGACGACGGGAAGGAGCGCCGGCGTCTCCAATGGGCCGTGGGGGGTCGCGAATCGGCCGAGGCGAGCGAGACCATCCCGGTCGAGGAGCTCGAACAGCATCCGTCCGCCGGAACGGTCCGGCGCGTTAAGCCTGGCGTCCCCCACGACCGGTGGCCGGCTCGTAGGAGGAGCGAATCCTCTCGAGGAGCTCGACCAGCATCGTCAGCGTGAGCTTGCCGGTGTTCGTGTTCTGGGGGCTCGGATGGTAGGAGGCCCACAGCAGCGGGCGCCCGGGACCCAGCGGCACGCACACGCCATGGGCGAACGGGACGCTCGACCGACCTCCCCCGTAGACGCGGGGAGCGATGTCGCGGACCGCATCCCATGCGACGCCCCCGAGCGCGAGGATTGCACGCACCTCGGGCAGAAGTCGGAGTTCTCGTTCGAGGAACGGAGCGCAGTTCGCCCGCTCTTCGGGGGTCGGCCGATTGTCGGGCGGCGCGCACCGAACCGCGGCCGTGAGGTAGAGGTCCGTGTAGCGGAGTCCGTCCCCCCGATGCAAGGACGAGGGTTGGTTCGCGAACCCGGCGCCATGGAAAGCCCGAACGAGGAACGCCGCCGAACGGTCCCCCGTGAAGACCCGGCCCGTCCGATTCGAGCCGTGGGCGGCGGGCGCGAGGCCGACGGCGACGAATCGGGCGCCGGGGTCCCCGAACCCCGGCACGGGGCGTCCCCAGTACGTGTCCCGCCGGAACTCGCGCTTCTTCTCCCGCGCGACCTGCTCTCGATAGCGCACGAGTCGAGGGCAGAGGGCGCATGCGATGACCTCCCTCCGCACCGCCTCGAGAGAATCGGGCACGAGGCCAAGGGAGGAGGCCCTCCTCATGGCCCTTCCGCCCGTCAGCGCCCTCCCCGCCGGTAGTCACCGAGGGTGACCTATTCCTATACAAGGGGGAGGCCGTGTCCCGGGCGATGGCGGAGACACGAATCCCTCGCGACGCTCGGGTCCGGTTCGGTGTCGTGGACGGCGACCTTCGGGTCGGCGAGAGGGCGGAGGTGGACGTGGACGCAGTGCTCCGGGTGCCCGGAAGCGCACGGTTCGACGGGGACGCGGTGGTCCACGGGGATGTGGAATGTCGGTCGTTCCGTTCGGACGACGGTCAGGTGCGGGTCGAGGGACACCTCTTCGTTCAAGAGGACATCGAGACCCATGACGGGGGGCTCGAGGTCGGCGGTGAGCTGAGAGCCCGACGCGTGGACGCCGACCGTGGCCTCGTCGTCGGCGGCCCGGCGACCGCCGAGCAGTTCGAGGTCGGGGGGAAGCTCGAGGGGCGTCAAACCCTGACGGCCCAGAAGGTCTCCGTCGGGGGCAAGCTCGAACTGGCGGGCAAGCTGACCGCCGAGTCGGTCGAAGCCGGGGGGGCCGTCGACCTTCATGACGTGGCGGTCGAGACCCTCGAGGTCGGTGGCGTGGTCCGTCTCGGCGGGGGGGTCGTGCGGGAGCGGATCGAAGTGGGGGGAAAGTTCAGCGCGATGGCCCCCCTCGAGTTCGGCCGCCTCGACGTCGGCGGCATCGCTCGTTTCCATGACAACGCGAAGGGGGGTCGCGTCGAGGCCGGTGGGATGCTGACCGCGGACAAGGACCTCGTCTTCGAAGACCTCGAGGTCGGCGGCGTCGGGTCGATCGAGGGAAACGGCAAGGGCCGCAGCGTCGAGGTCGGCGGGAAGTTCTCGGTCCGGGGGTCGCTCGAGTTGAGCGGCCGCCTCGAGGTGGGCGGAGAGATCTCGGTCGGGGGGAACCTCTCGGGGAACGCGCTCGAGGTCGGCGGGAAGATCACCGCGCGACGGGCCGTGTTCGAGGGAGAGGTCGAGATCGGCGGGGCCGTCTCGACCCAGGAAGGGCTCAAAGCCTCGCGGATCGACATCGGGAGGAAGAGCCGCGTGTCCGGCCCGCTCATCGGCGGCGAGGTGCGTCTCGACACCAAGGCGGTGGCCCAGGACATCTACGGCGACACGGTCCTGCTGGACGACAAGGCGGAGGCGGCGCGCGTCTTCGCTCGCAGGGTGACGCTGGAGGAAGGGGCGTCGGTCGACCAGGTGACCTACACCGAGACCCTGGAGGTCAAGGACGGTGCCCGGATCCGCTCCGCCCCCCAGAAGGTGACGACCCTCCCGCCATTCCCTCTCTAGGCCGGGACGTGCGTCATGCTGAACGGCTCCTCGGGGACCGCGCGACGACGCGAGGTGAGCGACCTCTACGCGACGATCCTCGAGGTGGTCAAACGGTATCATGGAGCTGCGCGGATCACGCGGGTCTCCTACGGGGCGGGGATGCCCGTCGACCGCCTAAGGAACTTCGTCGACCGGCTCTTGACCCTCGGGCTCCTTCGCGCGGAGGAGGTCGATGGCCGACCTGTCTACGACCTGACGCCGCGGGGACAGGAGTTTCTCGATACCTACTGGAAGATGCGCGGATACATCGAGGTCCTCGAGCCCAGCCCGGACCCCGATGAGCGACGTTCGCGTCGTCGGTGACCCAACCCCGGGCCCCATCAGTTGTAGCGGGGAACCGTCGGGTCGACCCGGACCGACCAGGCGTCGATGCCTCCGGCGAGGTTCGCGACGGTTGGGAACCCGTTCTCTTCGAGATAGCCGGCGACCATCATCGAGCGGGCGCCCGAGTGGCAGTAGACGACGACCTCCCGGTCCCGTGGGACCTCCGCGAGACGGTCAGGGACCTCGTTCATCGGGATGTAGAGAGAGGGAACGATCGCCGCCATCCGACGCTCGTACGGCTCGCGGACGTCGAGCAGGACGATCGAGTCGGGCTTCTCGCGCATCCTACGGGCGACTTCGCTCGGTTCGAGTTGCTCCGGCATGGGCACTCCGCGACCGGGCGGAGGTCTTAGCCTTTGTCCGGGTCCGTCCGCTCCGGCCGCGGTGTTGCTTCTGGTAATGACGCTGGACCCGAACGCGGTTCCCACACCCCTCGGAGGAGCACCATCGCTGCGAGCTCGATCGCGCCCTGAGGAAATGGACGCAACCGGGCCCCGCACAGGGACGAAGCATGTGACGATCCGGACCTGTCGCGATCGCGATCAACGATACGGCAACGGCCCGGACGAGGACCTCCGCACCTTGGACCGGGCCACCGAGTTGTTCCACGCGCCAGGACCGATCCCTCCATCGGAGCCGGGGCCGAGCGACGTGCTTCGCGAGCGCCCGGTTCACGGCGTGCAACGCATCCGGCGGAGGCGCCGCATCCTCAGTGAGTGCTTGCAGGATCGCGCGGACTTGATCTCGAAATCCTCGAACCTGATCGAGGTCGCGACGCGTGAACGGTCCTCCGGCTTCGGGGAGGACCCTGCGGAGCCACCGGGTGAGCTCCGTCCGGCTCTCCAAAGCGTCCTGGCCCCCGCACGAGGGACAGCCGACGGTGTTCGCAAGGTGGACCGCGAGCCACGAGTGGTTCGGAGTCGTGCCGGGCTCCTTCATGACCGACCTGGACGGTACCCCAAAGGCAAATAGACTAATGGGATTATGCCATGAAGGGCATTAGCATGGCGAAGGTCAAGGATCCAGTCTGCGGGATGATGATTGAGCCGAAGTCGGCGGCCGCGCACGGCACATACGGGGGGGAAACGGTGTACTTCTGTTCGGTGGCGTGCCAGAAGTCCTACGAGACGACGCATCCCCGGACAGGGTGAGCCGGAGCGCGGCTCCCGAGCTCGACCGAAACCGCCGGCGGAGCCATCGTGGCGACCGACCCGGTCTGCGGGATGTTCGTCGACGAGCGGACGTCGACCCTCCGGCTCGTTCGCGACAACCGGACCTACTACTTCTGCTCCACGCATTGCCTCCAGGAGTTCGCGCAGCCGGAGGCCGCGCTTCGGCGACTCCGAGCCCGATTGTCGGTCGCCTGGCCCCTCTCCGTCGCGATCCTTCTCGTGACCTACGGGGTCCGAATCCCGGACGCTCCGTGGGTCCTTCTCGCGCTCGCGTCCGTGGTCCAGTGGTACGCGGGCTACCCCTTCTTCGTCAGCACGCGGGACGCGGTGCGAAGTCGAACATGGAACATGGACGTCCTCATCGCAGTTGGCACGACCGCGGCGTACGCGTACAGCATGGCAGTCGTCCTGGCCCCCGGGGTTCTCCCTCCTACGCTCTACTTTGACGCTTCGTCGTTCATCATCACCCTGATCCTGACCGGAAACTACCTCGAACACTTTACGCGAGAACGCGCGCAAGGAACGCTCCGAGGACTGGGCGCTCTCGTACCGTCCACGGCGATCGTGCTGCGGGAGGGTCGAGAGGTCGAGATCCCGGTGGCCGAGGTCCAGCCCGGGGACCTTTGGAGGGTCCGACCGGGCGGACGATACCCCACGGACGGCATCGTCCGCGAAGGTCACTCGTCGACCGACGAATCGATCCTGACCGGCGAAAGCCGGCCCGTGGAGAAGGGGCCGGGCTCGACCGTGATTGCGGGCGGAACGAACGGCGAAGGGGCTCTCACGGTCGCGGCGACCCACGTGGGCACGGACACGATGGTCGCGCAGATCGGTCAGCTGGTGACCGAGGCCGAAACGAGCCGCGTGCCGATGCAACAGCTCGCGGACCGGATCGCCTCGGCGTTTGTGCCCATCGTGTTCGGCCTCGCGCTCGTCGCCTCTCTGGCATGGCTCGCGCTGGGGGCCGGCTTCACGGTCGCGATGCTCGTGTTCGTATCCGTGGCCGTGACGGCGTGCCCCTGCGCGTTCGGGATTGCCACGCCGGCGGCGATCGTCGTCGGGACCGGACGGGCGGCCGAGGAGGGGATCTTGTTCAAGGGAGGCGACTCGCTCGAACGCGCGAGTCAGGTCGACCTGGTTCTGACGGATAAGACCGGGACCCTCACGAAGGGTCGGCCGACCCTCACCGACCCGATTCCGATGCCGGGCGTCACGGAGGAGGAGCTCCTTCGAGTGGCGGCCTCGCTCGAAGCCCAGTCCGAGCACCCGTACGCCACGGCGGTACTCGAAGCCGCCCACCGCCTCAGGGTCCCCTCCGCTCCCGCCGTCGACGTTCGCAGCGACCCCGGCCGCGGCGTGAGGGGCTGGGTCGACGGTTCTGAATGCGCTCTCCTGAGCGCGGCGGCCTCCCGGGAGGAAGGACTCGACGTGGGACCTCTCGGGGATGCGACCGCGCGGCGCGAGCGCGAAGGAAGAGCATGGTCGGTCGTCGTCCAAGGAAGGAAGGCGCTCGGCGTCCTCGGGTTCGATGACGAGGTCGCGCCGGGGGTTGCCGACGCGGTTCACGCGCTCGCGTCCGACGGGATCGAGGTGGTCATGGCGACGGGAGATTCCGAACCCCCGGCAATCAAGGTGGCTCGGGCGGTCGGAATCTCCGAGGTGCACTCTGGGATGGATCCCCGGGCGAAGCTCGAGCTGATCCGCGAGTTCCAGTCACGGGGCCGGATCGTCGCGTTCGTGGGAGACGGGATCAACGATGCGCCGGCGCTCACCGCCGCGGACCTCGGGGTCGCCATCGGCGCCGGGACCGAGGTCGCCCGCGAGGCCGGCGGGGTGATTCTGTTGCGTCCCGGCTTCGAGGGCGTGGCGGAAGCGCTCCGGATCGGTCGGCGCACGGTCCGAAAGGTCCGGGGAAACCTCGCGTGGGCCGTAGGCTACAACGCAATACTCCTCCCGGTCGCGATGGGCGCCCTAGTGCCCGCGTTCGGTTTGGGCGTCTACTCCGTGCTCCCGATCACCGGAGCCCTCGCGATGGGCCTTTCTTCGACGCTCGTGGTCGTGAACTCGCTCACCCTGAGGTGGTCCGGTCGAAATCCTCGGCCCCCTTCGAAGGGATCTCCCGCGAAGGCGTAGGCCGCGCCGGTCGGCCACGCGACCGCCGGAACGCCCCGTTGCGTCCTTCCACGGTGACATACTCTTTTGTGTCTCCACGGTTCACCTCGCGTCGCGCCATGGACATTTCCCAGCTTCCGTCCGATGCCGCCCAGTGGAAGACGGCGGTCTCCCGCCAGTGGAAATTCTACCTGCGCACGTGGCGGTTCATCGGGCTGCTCGGCTTCGTTCTGCTCATCGGGCTCGTGTTCACCGTCGTCAGCATCGTCCAGGGGGATTCGGGCGCGTCGGGGGCCGATTATCTCTACAACGCCATGGACTCTCTCGGAACGTTCGGCGTCATCATCGGGGCGTTCATCGGGGGCGACGCCATCTCGATGGACTTCGGGAGCGGGACCGGCTACTTCATGCTCGTTCTCCCGGTCAAGCGGATCGTCCTGCTGCTCGGGCGGTATGCGGCCGCCTTCATGTCGACGTTGATCCTGATCGTCGTCTACGTCGCCATCGCGCTCGTGGGCGCCCTCTACTTCTGGGGGATTGGAGGGATCCCCTGGCTCGATTTCGCCCAATCATTCCTGATGGCGGCGCTCTACGGGCTCGCCGTCCTCTCGACGGCGTTCTTCTTCAGCGCGCTGTTCCGCTCGCCCGCCGTCAGCATGGTCGTGACGATCCTCGTGATGTTCCTCGGGTTCGAGATCATCGATGGCGTCGTCGGCTCCTCGCTAGGATACGAACCCTGGTTCTCTCTGCTCTACGCCGGCTCGGCGATTGGATTGCCGCTCGAGGGTCAGCCCCACTACACGGCCCGAAGCGTCTCGTTCGGGCATCGAACGATCACGACCTACCTCTGGTACCCCTACGTCTGGGAAGGGATCGCGATCATGGCCGCCTACTTCGTCGTCTTCCTCGTGATCAGTGCGATCATCTACCAATACAAGGAGTCGAAGGGGTGAGCATGCATGGTCCGGATTGAGGTCGAGGGGCTCACCAAGCGCTACGGATTCGGGTCGACCCCGCCCTCGCTCGACAACGTCTCCTTTGAGTACGAGGGCACGGGTGCAATCGGCTACCTGGGCCCGAACGGCGCGGGGAAGACCACCACGCTGAAGCTCCTCACAGGGCTCCTTCGTCCGACCGCGGGGTCCGCCCGCATCGACGGGATCGACGTCCGGGATCACCCGAAGCGCGCGATGGCGAACGTCGGAGCGGTCATCGAGACCCCCGTACCGTATCCGACCTTGACCGTCACCGAAGCGATCGAGATGGTGAGCCAGTTCCGAGGGGGGCCGGATCCCACGCTCGCTCAGGAGATCGCGTACCTCAACGACCGGCTGGACCTCCCTCCGCTCGGAGAGCGCACGGGGCGCCTCTCGAAGGGGCAGCGGCAGCGCGTCGTGATCGCCGCCTCGTTGATCCGGAATCCGACCGCGATCATACTGGACGAGCCGACGACGGGGCTCGACCCGAAGGAGCGCATCCTCATCCGGAACCTTCTGATCGACCTCAAGAAGGACCACCTGATCCTGATGAGCTCTCACCTGATGCAGGAGGTCACCGAGGTCTGCGACCAGGTGATCTTCATCAATCAGGGAAAGCTCCTTCTTCGCGACACGGTCGAAAACGTCTCGGCCCGGTTCCGGAGCCGAGCGGTCGACGTCGAGTTCGCCGACCCGCTGCCCGCCGACCGGCTCTCGCCGCTGGGCTCGCTCGTCCAGTCGGTGACCCCCCTCAGCGACCGTCGCTACCGTCTTGCCTTCGATGGCTTGGTGACGACGCGCGCGCGGATCCTGTCCCAGTGCGTCGGCATCGCCCCCGTGATCGACTATGAGAGCGCCTCGCTCGCCCTCGAGGACGCCTACCTCTCGCTCATGCAGGGAACGAGCTCGAACGACGTTCCATCCCCGCCCCTCAGAAACTAGCGAACCCTGTCCGGCGCCCAGCGCCTCGGCCGCCGGTGTCAGGCGCGGTTCGCGTCCGGCGGGAGACGGGGAGTTACGTAGAAGGCGAGGATCGCCCCCGCCGGGACCGCGGGCGCCATGAGCGTTCCCCAGACCACGAGGGGGCTCGAGCTCCCGCCCAGGACGGCCCCCCCCGCCACGGGCGCGAGGAGGAATCCGAGGCCTACGATCGCCGAGAAGAATCCGTTGTACGCTCCGATCTCGGTCGGGGGCGCCAGATTCGACGGGAGGGTGGTGGTCGGGATCGACGCGAGGTTCTCGCCGATTGTCAGCACGAAGACGACGACGAAGAACGAGGGCACGAGGAAGAACGACCACTGAGCGACCACGCCGAGCAGCAGGAATCCCGCCACGTACGCCGCGAGGCCCCAGAGGTAGAGGTCCGTGTGCCGTCGCCCGATCGCGGCGCGGGTCATCGGCGCCTGCCCGAAGACGACGATGAGCCCGTTCAGCGAGAGCCCGGCACCGAGGACCGCGTACGGGATGCCGAGGACGGTGTTGACGTAGAGCGGGAAGATCGTCCCCCACTGTCCGATGGCCAGCGCGGAGAGGGCGACCGCCCCGCAGAAGACCAGGAACGGTCGGTCCCGAGCGACGATCGCGACGCTCTGTCGCAGCGAGGGCGGCCGTACCGCCGGGGCCTGCGATGGGCCCCCGTGAGCCCCCGCTCGCCGGCGAAGGTCGTACGGAGAGGGGTCGAGGAGCGCCCCGACGAAGGCGGTCCCGGCGAGGAGGAACCCTCCCGCGACGAGGGCGACGTCGACGAACCCGATGAACCCGATGAGGGCGCCGCCCGAGAAGACCCCCACGGTGAACCCGACGTTCCAGCCGATCCTCAGCCACGTGAAGCCGAGCGTCCGGTCCGAGCCGGTCGTGAAGTCCGCGACGTACGCCGAGATCGCCGGGCCGGCGATCGCGCCGACGACTTGAGTGCCGCTCGCGAGAACGATCACCGCGACGAGCGACCGGAGCTCCATCGCCCCGGCGAGGGCGAAGTAGGAGAGGCCCTCGAGGACGAGCGCGACCAGGAACACCGACCGGCGTCCGGCCCGGTCGGTCAGGAGACCGGCGAAGGGGACGATGAGGAGCGGGAGAACCCCGGTCAGGGCGACGAGGATGCCGATCTCGAGATAGCCCAGCGCGAGCACGTTGCGCAGGTAGAGGACGAGGAACGGCAGGATCAGGCTCTGACCGGTGGCCCGGAGAGCGCCGCCGACGCCGAGCCATCGAACGTTCCGGTCCATCTCCCCTCCGAGGACCGGGAACCACCGATGCGGTTTCCAAAGCCTTATGGGTGAGGCCTCGGTCGAGCGGGGGTCGGGCGATGGCGGACCAGGACCTCTCGGCCGAGCTCGCGGGTCAGGGGTACCAGCTCGTCGGTCGGCACAGCGCCGTCAAGCTCTGCTACTGGTCCCGAGAGTCGCTGGTCCGCGGTCGGGATTGCTACAAGGGCCGCTTCTACGGCATCGAGAGCCATCGATGCCTCCAGATGTCCCCGGCGATCGACTCCTGCAACCTCCACTGCCGGTTCTGTTGGCGCAATCAGGGGTGGGAGAACGACGAGACGATGCCCGAGTTCGACGACCCCGAGCTCCTGCTCGACCGGTCGGTGGAAGCGCAACGGCGTATCCTTTCCGGATTCAAGGGAGACCCGTCGGTCCTCGCGGAGCGCTGGGAGGAGTCTCAGACCCCTCGACACATCGCGATCTCGTTGACCGGCGAGCCGACGCTCTACCCGAAGATGAACCGGTTCCTTGAGCTATGCCATGAGCGCGGAATCACGACCTTCCTCGTGACGAACGGGACGAACCCGGACGCCCTGCGTGCGCTCGACCCCCTCCCGACCCAGCTCTACGTGTCGGTCACCGCGCCCAACGAGGAGGTGTTCCGGCGGCTCACGCTCCCCGCCCAGGAGGACGCGTGGCGTCGGCTGCTCGAATCGCTCGCGATCGTCCGAGACCTTCGGACGCGCCGGGTCGTCCGCCACACGCTGGTCCGGGGGTGGAACTTAGGATGGGTCGACTCGTACGCCTCGCTCGACCTTCTCGCGCGCCCGGATTTCATCGAGCCGAAAGGATACGTGTACATGGGCCGGTCCCGGCAACGCCTCGGTCGCGACCAGGAACCGAGCCATTCCGAAGTCCACGGATTCGCGGAGCGCCTCGCGGGACGGACCGCCTACCGCCTGCTCGACGAGTCGTCCGATTCCAAGGTCGTCTTGCTGGGCCGGTCGAAGGAGGGCCGGTTCCTTCCGGGGCGAACGCCGGCGGCGCTCGAACCGCCGAGCGGTCCGCCGATGGCGGCGCGCTGAGCGACCGTCCTAGGCCAGTCGCCAGTTGAGAATCTCGACGAACACCGCCGAAATGACCCCCATGCTCATGACGAGATAGGGGCTCAGCTTGAGCGCCCTCGTCTCCTCCATGTCGTAGTACTGGATGAGACCCGCGGCGCTCGAGAAGCCGCGCTGGCGACGTTCGGGCATGCGGACCGACCGAGCGCGGGAGCGCTATATAACCACTCGCGGCGGCGTCATCGGCGGAACGAGAAACCGTCGCTCTCGAGAAGAGCGTCTTCGAGCGCGTCGTGGACCCGGTTGAAGAACGCAGAGCCCAGACTTGCGGAACTTCCCGAGAACAGCCGCTCGAGGAACGGGCGCGGAGGGCTCACGCGCACCGTCTTCCGGGAGGGAACGCCCGTCAGGCGAGAGAGCTCCGCCAGCACCGCCTCGCGGTCCGCGAGCGCGTCGACGAGGCCGAGCTTGATCGCCTGCGTCCCGCTCCAGAACTCTCCGGTCGCGAGAGCGCGGACCTCCTCGACCGGCTTCTTGCGCTCCCGGGCCACCACCTCGATGAACTCGTCGTAGACGACCTTCGTGGTCTCCTGGAGCTTCGCGCGTTCGACCTCCGTGAGCGGACGGTAGCCCTGGTACGCGTCCTTGTGGATCCCCTCGTGCAGAAGCTCGACCGAAACGCCGAGCCGACGCAGCATGTCCCGGACCGCGAAGTGGGCCGAGACCACTCCGATCGAGCCGACCTCGGATTCGGGATACGCGAAGATCCGACGCGCTCCGAGGGCCGTCAGGTACGCTCCCGACGCGCCGATCGACCCGATCGAGGCGTAAACGGGCTTGAGCTCGTTGAGTCGCTTCACGGCGAGGTAGAAGTCCGTCGACGCGATCGCCTCCCCGCCCCCGCTCGCGATGTCGAGGAGGACCCCCTTGACGCGCCGCTTGTAGCGGAGGGTCTGCAGGAGTCGAAGGTACGGGTCGACGCTCCGGTCGCGGATCGTGCCGCGGAAGGCGACATGCGCCAGGATCTCTCGCATCGCTACCGGCCGTCCAGTTCGGCTCCGCTAATAACCCCAGCCGCCGCGGCGTTCGACCCGATGGTTCATGTAGCTCCTCGGCGCACCGAAGAGCACGTGGAGTCGCCGGTCAGGACACGGTCCGGGGTTCTCTCCTGGGTCCGGGCGAACAAGCCGGCGCTCGCCCTCCTCCTCCTCGCTCCGTCGATCCCGGAGCTCCTGACCGGGTCCACGTCGGTCACTCCTCTCTTTCTCGACCCGGTCGGCTTCGTCATCAGCTTCGGCCTCGATGTGGTGCTCTACGGGTTCGGCGCCCTTCTGATCCGAGAGTTCTCGGTCGCGTATCGCAAGGGATGGGGCTCGATCCTCCTGCTGGGGGCAGCGTACGGGATCGCGGAAGAGGGATTTGCGGTCCACACGTTCTTCCAACCGTCCGGAAACCCCGTCCAAGCCCTGGGCTCGTATGGCCATCTCTACGGAGTCAACTGGCTCTGGGCGCTTGTCCTCACCGTCTTCCACGCGACGTACTCGATCGCGCTCCCGATTCTCCTGACGTACCTCTGGTTTCCCGATGCCAAGGGCTCCCGATGGCTCAGCCGACGGACGGTCGCGATCCTCTCCGTCGTCTACGGGACGGAGGTCGTGGGGTTCGGCTTCCTCGTCGGTCACGGACCTTCCCCCGCAGCGCTCGGGTTCTTCGTCCTCGTGGTCCTGGGGCTCATCTCGCTCGCGGTCTCGCTGCCGCGATACGCGCTCGCTCCGCGTCCCGGACCCTGCCGCCTCCGTCGGGGGGCGCTCTGGCTCCTCGGGGCCGGGGAATTCGCGGCGTACGTCGTCGTCCTGGTTTGCTCCACCACTCGGGTGATCCCCGCCGTCGGAGCGGCGCTCTTCTTCGTACTCGCCAACATCGGGATCCTCCTCATCCTGCACTGGTTCGTCGGGACCGAGAACCTGGAACGGTCGGAGTTCCGGTTCGCGGTGGGCATGCTCTCCGCGCTCTTCGCGTGGGATGTGCTCGTCACGTTCCTGGGTCAGCCGGCCATCCTCGGCGTGGCGGCGATCTTCGCCTATCTCCTGTACCGCCTGGACAAGACCTTGGAGACGAGAGCCCAGGGCCCTTCCCCGACGGTACCGAAAGGGGTTCTGGGATAGGCGGACGACGTTCGACCTCGCGCTCCTCCTTCGGGAATGATGAACGATGCTCCCCGCGACCTTGGGAGCGAGCCCTCAGAGCGGCTCGCGAGCCGGGGACGCCCCGGAGGCTCGTCCCGGGACCGAGACACCCGCTCGCGGGGACCGAACGGTCGCGTGGGGAAGCCCCGTTCGTAGGCGGGTCATTGCCTCAAGGTCTTGCTGTCGGCCGATCGCTTGCTCCATTCCCGGGCGGAGGGACACCGCGTTCATCGGGAAGGGGAACCGACCCCCAGGAGATGGTGCGGACGCACGGTGGGACCACACCTCCGGTGATGGCCGGGGGGGAGCGCTCGGGCGGGAGCAACCGCTTTCCGCCTCCAGTCGACCCGCGGAGTGATGTCGTTTCGGCGTCCCGAGGTGGACCTCCGCCGTCCTCCTTCGGGATTCGACGCCGTGATCGACTGGTTGGAAGCCTGGAGCTACGGACTCGTCCTCCTCGAAGAGTATCCGCTCTCCGACATCCGAGCCGCCGTAGCGGTGGTCGAGGGGGCGGTATCGGACCACCGAAGACAGTTCGACGGCTGGCTCGACCGCAACGACCCGGCAGACCGGGACACCTCGCGCTTGGTTCGGATCCTCCGGAGCGACCATGAGTGGTTTGGCATCTCCCTCGAGCAGATGCGATGGTTCCTTGGGATCGTCGAAGCCGACGACCATGGGGGCCACCGGCAGGCGCTCGGGCAGTTCGGGCGGGTCTTCGCGGAAGCGCTGCGGCGTCACCGCGCCGACGAAGAGCGCCTGTCGGCGCGCGCGACCCAAGGTCCTCCCGATGACGAGCCACCCACTTCGAGAAACCCTAATTAGCTCGGCCGAGAGAACGCGGCGGGAGCTCCATGGCCGACCACAAATCAGAGGCGATCTGGGTCGAGAAGTACCGGCCCACGTCCCTCAAGGAGATGGTCGGCCAGGAGGCGATCGTTCCCCTTCTGCGGTCGTACGCCGAGAAGAAGTCGATGCCCCATCTTCTCTTCGCGGGGCCGCCGGGCAGCGGAAAGACGACCGCGGCCCTGGCGCTCGCGCGGGACCTTTTCGGGAGCGAGTGGCGTCAGAGCTTCCGGGAAACGAACGCGAGCGACGAACGTGGGATCGACACCGTGAGGACCACCATCAAGCAGTACGCGAGAACGGCGCCGATCGGCGACGTCGGGTTCAAGATCCTGTTTCTGGACGAGGCCGACAACCTCACCTCCGAGGCCCAGGCCGCCCTTCGGCGGATGATGGAGCGATACTCCTCGTCCTGTCGGTTCATCCTCTCGTGTAACTACTCGTCCCGGATCATCGACCCGATCCAGTCGCGGTGCGCGGTCTTCCGATTCCGCGCCTACTCCCCGGACGCGGTCCGAACCCAACTGAAGCGGGTCGCGGAAGGCGAGGGGAAGAAGGTCTCGTCCGAAGCGATGGAGACGATCCTGACCGCGAGCGGAGGCGATATGCGACGGGCCGTGAATCTCCTCCAGCTCGCCGGCACGCACACCGATACGGTCTCGGCCGAAACGATCCGGGAGTACGCCACCGTCCCCCTCCGCCGAGAGGTCGAGGGGATGATCACCGCAGCGCTTTCCGGGAACTTCCGGGAGGCGCGCGACCGTCTGTTCACGCTGTTCGTCGAACGAGGCGCCTCGGGCGAGGACATCGTCCGGGCGATCCACAGCTACCTTCCGGACATTCCGGACACCATCCTTTCGGCCCGGGAAAAGGTCCGTCTGCTCGAGTACCTCGGCGAGGTCGACTTCCGCCTCGCCCAGGGAGCCTCGGACCGGATCCAGCTTGAGGCGGTGCTCGCCCACGTCGCCGCCGGCCGGGAGGATCGGAACTAGACCATGGCCCGCCAGCGCAACGTCGGCTCGAAGCCCCGCGTGCACCGCCGCGCGGTCGTCGAGGGGGAACTCCGAACCCGCCCCTCGACCCGGAACGCGATCCGCGCGCGCAGGGTCGAGAAGGGCGACCCGCTCGCGGCCGGTGAACTGGCCGGCCTCCTCGCGATGAAGCGCACGTCGGAGCTCATCCCGCATTGCCACACGGTGCCGTTGACCGCGAGTTCGGTCGAGCTCGAGCTGTCCCGTCAGGGGATCCGGGTGCGGGCCGAGGCCGAGACGGTCGACCGGACCGGTGTGGAGATGGAAGCGCTCGTCGGGGCGAGCGTCGCGCTCCTCACCGCGTGGGACATGGTCAAGTACCTCGAGAAGGATGCGCGGGGACTCTACCCCGCGACGTCGCTCGGGCCGATCCGGGTCGTTACGAAGGCGAAGTCGCGGAAGGAGGCACCATGAGCGAGGAAAAGAGACCTGCGGGCGCGACCGGTCGGCACCATCTTCATGGGGACCGTTCCCTCGGGTTCGCCGTCCTCTCCGTCTCGGACACCCACACCGAGCAGGACGACCCTTCGGGTCACCTCGCCCGAGACCTGGTCGCCGGCGCGGGCCATACGGTCGTCCATTATGCCCTGGTCGCGAACTCGATCGCGGACGTCCGCGAACGGCTCGAGCCGTGGCTCGGCGNCGAGCCGTGGCTCGGCGAGCTCGGGGTCGAAGCGGCCATCACGGTCGGCGGAACGGGCGTCAGCTCTCGGGACCTGACCGTGAACGCTCTCGAGACGATGGGGGGGCGCAAGCTCGACGGGTTCGGCGAGATCTACCGGTCGCTGAGCTTCGAGGAGGTCGGCCCGCTCGCGATGATCAGCCGCGCGACGCTGTTCGTGGTCCAGGGAAAGCCGGTGTTCGCGCTCCCCGGAAGCGAGCGCGCCGTGCGGACCGCGATCGAGAAGCTGATCCTCCCGGCGACGATCCACTTGGTCGAAGAGCTCGAGCGCTGAGCCAAAAGGTCACGCCGGAGCGCGAACCGCGAGCGCCCCCATCGGGGGCGGCCCCGGGTCCAGAAGTTGCGGAGAGACCCCCTGGTTCCGGCAGAAGTCGACCCAGGCGGAGTTCGCTTCAACGTGATGCGCGAGCAGGATCCCTCGGGGCGAGAGCGCCTCCCACGCGGCCCGCAGCTCGAACCGGGCGCGAGAGGCGACCGGCCCGTTGTCGTAGAGGAACAGGTCGACGCTGCTCGAACCGCTCAGGATCTCCCGAAGCCGTTCCTCGCTGTTCCCGAGGGCTAGGGTCCATCGCGTCCGGAGTGACGGCGGCACGAACTGTCCGACCGAAACGTCGCGGACCGCGTCGGCGCGCCCGGCGGTCGGCCCCGGTCCGAGCGAGACCAGCTCCCCTTCGGCGTTCGCGTCCAGGCCGGCGAGAAGCCACGCGGTGGAGTACCCGGGGCGCACGCCGGTTTCGACCACCCGACGCGGGCGCGCGGCGCGGACGATGAAGTAGAGGAGCGCTCCCTGGGGAAGCTCGCGAGTGAAAGCGACACCGGCTCCCCGGTCGAGGAGGACGTCGGGGAGCGACGACTCGCGCAGCTCGCGCCGGAACCTCGCGAGGTCGCCCGGCGAAGCGCCGGTCAGCCGGCCGATCCGTTCGAGGGAAGCGCGGCGGAACAGGAGCATCCGCTGACGGATCCCCCGGCGGGCCGCCGGTGAGAGGAGGACGGACCGGGCCCGGAAGCGGTCGACGAACGGGACCGCTTCACCGGCCGGCGCGGGAATCTCGGACGAGAGGTCCGGACGGTCTCGAGAGTTGGAAAAGTACGACACGGAATCACCATGCGCCCAATCTACAAAGAAACTTCGACCGGCGAGGTGCTCCGAGCCACTGAGGGGAAGCCGACGCCCTCCGGTTTCCCCGGCGCCAGAGAACGATTTAATATCCGGGACTCCTCGATGGTGCCGAGGAAGCGCGATGTCTGTTCAGGAAGTCGGGGACGCCAGCTACGACCGGTTCTCCCAGGACCACGCCGCCGCCGTGATCGATGTCTGGGCGCCCTGGTGCGGTCCCTGCCGGATGGTCTCTCCCATCGTCGACCGTCTCAGCGAGAAGTACAAGGGCAAGGTCGCCTTCGGCAAGATGAACTCTGACGACAACGGCGAGAAAGCCGGCGCGCTGGGGATCATGAGCATCCCGACCCTCCTCTTCTACAAGCAGGGAAAGCTCGTCGACCGGATCGTGGGCGCTTACCCCGAAGAGGTCATCGACGAGCACATCCGGCGCCTCCTCTGACTCCGCGGCCCGGGGAACGGGCGACCGGCCCCGGCCGGCCCCGTCGAAGATTCGCCGAGGGATACGCCGTCGTGTAGTTCTCCTCCGCGTGCGAGGGGCCTGTGAGCGCCCCGTCCGCCGACCTCCAGCTGGCCCGTTACTCGTTCCAGCGCAAGCTCGACGAGATCGCGGCCTGCCGCGGCCGCGCGACCGAGCTGATCAGCCTCTACGTCTCGCCGGGGAAACAGATCTCCGACGTGATGGGGTACCTCCGGAACGAATACGCGCAGAGCTCGAACATCAAGAGCCGCACGACCCGCAAGAACGTGATGTGGGCGATCGAGTCGCTGATGGGCCGGGTCCGGGCGTTCAAGGAACCACCTCCGAACGGCGTCGCGTTCTTCGTCGGTCACAAGGCGGTGGGCGCCGATAAATCCGAGCCGGTCACGTTCATCGTCGAACCTCCCGAGGTCCTCAACACCTACCTCTACCGGTGCGACTCGTCGTTCTTTCTCGACCCCCTCCTCGCGATGGTCCACGAGCCCGACGTCTGGGGGCTCATCGTGATGGACCGCGCCGAGGTCACGCTCGGTCTGCTCCGAGGGAAGCGGGTCGAGCCGCTCCGAAACCGGTCCTCGCTCGTCCCGAGCAAGCACGGTCGGGGCGGCCAGTCCCAGCACCGCTTCGAGCGGATGATCGAGCACGCGGCCCACGAATTCTTCGTGAAGATCGCAGAGATGGCGAGCGAGCTCTTCCTGCCTCGAAAGGACCAACTCAAGGGGATCCTTCTGGGAGGTCCCGGCGCGACGAAGGAGTACTTCTACAAGGAGGGGTACCTCCAGTACGAGCTCCAGCAGAAGGTCGTCCAGCCCCTGTTCGACACCGGGTACACCGACGAGTACGGCCTCCGAGAGCTGGTCGAGAAGGCCACCCAGACGTTGCACGGCCTCGAGCTCACGGACGAGAAGCGGCTCATCCAGCGACTTCTCGGCGAGATCCGGAAGGCGGAGGCCGGTCTCGCCGCCTACGGCGAGGTTGACGTCAACCACGCGCTCTCGCTCGGCGCGGTGGACACGCTGATCGTTTCGGAGGGCCTTCGGAAGCAGCACGTGACCTTCCGATGCGCGAGCTGCGGCCACGAGTTCGAGCGGTCGCTCCGGGACGAAGAGGTCGACCACGTGCTCGACGGTCCCTGCCCGAAGTGCGGCCAGCGGACCGTGGGCGAAGTCTCCAGCGTCGATTACGTGGAGGAACTGTTCCGTCGCGCCGCCGAGTCGGGGGCCACGGCCCGGCTCGTATCGACCGAGAGCGAGGAGGGAGAGCTCCTGGCGAAGGCGTTCCGGGGTGTCGCGGCGATCCTTCGCTACCCGATCGCGACTCGAGCGACGCCCCCGCCCCGGCCCACCGGCCCTAGCTGAGTCCCCGTCCGAACCGAACGCTAGGGCCCCGACCCCGCGCGACTCACCAGAGGTGGTCGAGCGGGTCTTCCTCCGCCGGGGGCGGAGGAGTCGGGGTTGCCGGCGCCCGAGCGGGGCCGGTCGATGCCGCGACCCCCGGCGGGTAGAGACTGGCGTTCGGGTACGCGGGTGGAGGGAGCCGGCGCCGGGACGAGACGGCCACGAGGGCGACCAGAACACCGACCACCACGACCACTCCGACAATCACCAGCACGCTCAGCCAGGGATGGGGGGTGGTGCCGCTGGAGGAGAGGCTCGGGCAGCCGCTTCCCGCGATGAGGCATTGCTGGTCCTGCCCCGACTGCGAGCTGGTCTCCGGCACTCCCTGGAGCGTCTCCGTCGCGACCGAGCTCCCGGAGGCGACGGCGGGGGCGATCCCGTCGGACGAACTTCCCATGACCGAGGGTTGCGCGGCATTGGCGGCTTGCGTCCCGACGTGCCAGCTCGAGGCGACGAGGTGGAACAACCCCCCTCCTCGTTCGCCCGGCTGGATGTCGAGGGTCGCCATCTGGGCGGTGGAGGTTCCGGTTTGGTTGGTGGCCCAGGGTTGGTCGGAGGTCCCAAAGAGGTCGACGGGGTCCGGAACGAAGATCACGCCCTCCCGGACGGCGAACGGACCCGTCAGGGTGAGGACGATGGCGGGGTATGACTCACCGCCGAGGCTGACCGTGCTCCCCGGCGCGAACTCTCCCTGGAGCGACACCGACCCGTTGGAAGAGATCTCTACGGTCCCGCTCACCGGGCCACGGACGTAGCCGCCCGCGGGCGCGTGAACTGAGTAGAAGTAGCTGTACGCCGCGCCGCCGCTCTCCGAGAAATCGCTCGAGGAGTTCCAGGTGCTCCCACTTTCGAGCGAGTCGGGGAAGAGGCCGAGGGCCGGGGTGAACTCTACGGTCGAGTGACCCGAGAGGCTCGCCCCGAGGTATCGGAGGTGCGGGCCCTTCTGGCCGGCCGTGGGGAGGAACGTGTTGGAGGACTCCGTGAGGTTCGCGCGCAGGAACGCGGTCGAGTTCACCACCGCCACCGCGGGGACCGCGGTTCCGTTCTCGTCGACGGATCCCGCTGTTGTGAGATTGGTGAAGGACGTGGTCGACTCCCAGAGCCGGTACGACTGGTTCGACCACTGGGTCGGATGGGAACAGGAGGACTGGCAGAACTCGACGTTGTACGAAACGCCCATCGTACGGAAGATCGTGAGCTCGATGCCGCTCGCCGACGTGCTGTTCTCGTAGACCGTGACCGTGTAGCCGAACGTCGCGTTTCCTTCGTAGTACCAGTCGCCGCTCGCGAGAGTCGGGGCGACGGAAAGGGTCTTCACGACCCCGTACGACCACGTGCCGGCGGGGCTGACGGCAGGAACTGCCGGGGCCGCTTCGACCGGTCCGGACGCGAAGACAAATACCATGAGACCCGCAACCAGTACCGTGGCCGCGAGAGGAATCGCCTTCTTCGATGAGCGCATCACCCCGTCCACCTCCCGTGAGTCCGGCGAGACGAACGATGCGACCTCCGCTTCTTAAACGGACGCTCGGGCGGACGACTCCGGAGTTGGACGCCGTGCTACAGTGTAGCAGGCTCGGGGGGTCGCTCTCCTGAGGGCGCTCACCGACGCCGAAGCGCGGGTGATCGCCGTCCTCTTGGCCGCCCGGCCGGATCGCGAGCGCGAACGTCTCCGGCAGATCCCGGTCCCGCGTTCGACGTATCACGCCGTCCGTCGCCGGGCGTACGAAGAGGGGTGGCTCCGGGACCGGTACATCCCGCACCCGGTACCGTTGGGACTGCCGTACGTAACGTTCCTCGTAGCGCGACCGTTCGCAGACCGCGCGGAGGAGTTCGGTCGGACCGTGTCCGTCGATCCGGGGAACGTCGTACTCTGGTCCGGCGCTCAGGCCGCGATCGCCGTCCTGTTCCAACCGGAAGCGGGGGACGCGAAAGAGTTGCTTTCCCGGATCGAGACGGGCCGGCTCGCGAGCGCGCCCTGGTCGCTCACCGTCCGCGCGGACGGGCCGGCGATTCCCGTTTACTTCGACTTCGAGGGCCTCTGGTGCCACCTCGCGGACCTCGAAGGAACCCTCGCGTATCCTCACGGGCTCGGGGGCGCGCTGCCCGACGTTTCGGAGGACCAGGCGATGGCCCCTCTGACGCCCCACCAGCGCTGGGCCGTCGGGGAACTCTTGCGCCGGCCGTTCGTCGCCACCGAGCAGGGCCGCGGCGGGCACCTGGTCGGCCCCTTCGGGCTCCCCTACTCCCAGCGCAAGATGCTGGCGAAGGGATGGGTCACGCACCGAACCCTCCTCGACCCCTCCCGGGTTCCCGAACATCGAGGAAAGAGCGCGGACCAGGTCGTGATGATCACGGGACTTCCGAAGGCAGGGGCGCGACCGGAAGCACTGTTCGCGACCCTGACCCGACAGTGCCGCGTGTTCCCGTTCCTGTTCGTCGCCGGGGCCGACCGATGGTTGCTCTGCGCGCTCGGAGGTTCGACCCCTCCTCCGGTGGACCCCACGAACCCGCGACGTCCGGTCCTTCCGACGTTGCGAGACTACCTGGAGGGGATCGATATCCTGCAGGAAGCGGCGGCGGGGTTTGTGGCTCGCGTGGACCACCGGTACGACCGATTGCTCGCGGGGGACGTTCGGCCCGGTACGTCGAAGCCATGATATCCTCTCATCGGGAAACCGGTTTCGAGGGCGCGTCGCCTAGTCTGGACAGGGCACCGGGTTCCTAACCCGGCGGTCGAGGGTTCAAATCCCTCCGCGCCCGNAATCCCTCCGCGCCCGTTCGATCGGGGTTCGGCTCCCTCGGAGCCGACCTCTGACGACCGAAGCAGCTCTTGTAGCGGAGATTGTTCACGACGCACCATGAGGCACGTCCGGGGGTACGGGCCCGAAGAGCGCTCCGCTCCGTGGAGCATCCGTGCCTACCGGCCCGCCGACTACCGCCGTGTTGTGGGACTGTGGCAGCGCGCAGGGCTCATCTCAAGTCCGTCGGACCGCCGGGAGGAGCTCGAGAGATCACGACGGCGCGATCCGGACCTCTTCCTCGTCGCGGAGAGCCGGAAAGGGATCGTCGGGGTCGTCCTCGGCCGCTTCGACGGTCGTCGGGGCTGGATCAACCATCTCGCTGTCGATTCCGACTATCGTCGCCGGGGGCTCGGACGTGAGCTCATGGAGCGCGTCGAGAGGCGGCTGCTTCGCAAGGGCTGCGCCAAGGTGAATCTTCACATCGAACCCGGAAACCGGGGTGTGGTTGAGTTCTACGTTCGGCTCGGGTATCGCGAGAGGGAACTCCTCTTCATGGACAAGTGGATTCGACCGGGTTGAGCGCGGGGATTGCGGGGCCGGTGGTTTCGGACCTACCAAGAAACTCGCGAGGCCGAGGGGGCGTGCTCTGAGCAGATCGCGCGGCGGGCGTCTGACGGTCGCGGCCTCTCCCGCGAGGAACTCATCGCTCGTCGTGCTACGGCCCCGGCCGGTCCTCCGTCCGGGGCACCGAAGCCCTATCCCGGCCCGCCGGCGAACATCCGTTCTCCCCGGCGATCTTCCCGCGAGAAGCCGCACGGTTAAGTAGAACGGAGCGGACGGGCGCCGGATGCCCGCGAAGAAGGCCGACCGGGGGTTTACGGACGAGGAACGAGCCGCGATGAGGGAGCGCGCCAAAGAGTTGCGGGAGCGCTCTCGCGGAGGGAAGACCGACGGCGAGGGCGCGGTGCGGGCCGCGATCGCCAAGATGCCCGAGCCCTATCGCTCGATGGGCCAAGACCTGCACGAGATCATCATGGCCAGCGCGCCGACCCTCGCGCCGAAGACCTGGTACGGGATGCCTGCATACGCGAGGGAGGGCGAGGTCGTCTGCTTCTTCCGCGGCGGCGACAAGTTCAAGGAACGATACATGACGCTCGGCTTCAATGACTCGGCCAAGCTGGACGACGGTCGCATGTGGCCGGTCGCCTTTGCGTTAACCGCACTGGCGGGTCCGGACAAGGCGAGGATCTCCGAGATCGTCAAGAAAGCGGTGAGCTGACCGCTCGCGACCGCCTTACCCCGCATCCGTTCTCAGGAGGGAAGGGCCGGGCTCGGAGACCCGCGCTCATCCGGTCGACCGGGCCGTATCCGAGACTCCAAGGTTCCGCGCGCCGGTGCGTCACGCGCGCGAGCCCGTCCTGGCTTGGGTGATGGCGCGGGCGCTCTCCCCGGGAGCGCTGACTCCGGCTCGCTCTCTGGGTCGTACGCCGGGACGGCGAATTCATCTCTCTTCTTCCACCAGAGCCAACTCTCGCGGCCCTCCATCGGTCTCTGGGTCCGGACCATTGTCCATGCACCCCTCAGCTTCCTTCCTCGCAGAGAGAAGCCAAGGTCCCCGGCATCGAGAGCCGTCGCGATGTCAGGGGTCTTCGACCGGTCGAGGTCGTAGGTTCCGTAGTCCCACACGATGACTCGGCCCGCGCCGTACTGCCCTTCGGGAAGGACTCCTTCGAACAGCAAGTAACTCAGGGGGTGGTCCTCCACGCGGATTGCGAGCCTCCGAACGCTCGGGTCCAGGCTCGGACCCTTGGGCACCGCCCAGGAGGCGAGCCGGTCGGAAACCTGGAGACGAAGATCGTAGTGCAGGCTGCGTGCCCAGTGTTTCTGAACGACGAACGCATTGCCTCGGGCTCTCGTGGGGACGGCCGGCATTTCCGACGGCGCTGGCGGAAACCGCCGCGCGAGGAATGAAGTCGCCCGGGCGCATTAGCTGATGGTTCCGTAGAGCCGTCAGTGCGCCGACCGGGCAAGCTGCCCTCGGGGGTGGAATCCGTCCGTGACCGACGTGCCCGGACGACCCGGCGTTCCACGCCGCGTACTCTCCGGGGCTGTCCCGTTCGACCGCGTTACCGCTTCTTCTTCGGGGAATGCGCCTTGGCGGGTGGCACCTCGAAATCATCCTCTCGCTCGTGCTGGATGTAGGATGCCTCGCTCGCGCGCTTGAGGGTGGCGCCGTCCCGGTCGCACTTCGGATGCGGTACGGCCGGCTCAATCACGTAGCCTCCTCCACAGACGGGACACTCGTAGTAGGGCATGCTCAATCGGCCAGCCGTAGCGTGCCCGGGCTTAAGCAAGCTACGGTTTCCACCCGCGCGGCCGCGACCGGGCCGATGCCCAGCCTACGGCTCGCCCGGAACCCTGCCGAACGCGTGCTACTTCGGCACAAATCGAAGGGAGATCGAGTTCACGCAGTGCCGGGTGTTCGTGGGGGTGAACCGCTCGCCTTCGAAAACGTGGCCGAGGTGGCCCCCGCATCGGGCGCACTCGATTTCGGTGCGCTCCCCGTCAGGGTCGGGAATCCGTCTCACCGCCCCCGGGATCTCCTGGTCGAACGCCGGCCAGCCGCAATGGGCTTCGAACTTTGCATCCGAGCGGTAGAGCGGCGCGCCGCACTGACGGCACTCGTACACCCCCGCGTCGAAGGTTCGGTCGTATTCACCCGAGAAGGGCGGTTCCGTGCCCTTGTGCAAGATCACGCGCGCTTCAGCCCGCGTGAGAGGTCGGACCTGGGGGCGGTCGGTGTCGGACACGAGGCTCCCCACCCCAGAGCCGACCATATCCTCGTCGATACCGCCGGAACGGTTCGTGGTCCCGTGGGGCCCGAGATCTAGCCCCTCCGATGGCCGGAGGATCTCCTTCGGAGAGGCCGCCGGAGTGTGCTCGAATTTCCGAAATGCCCTTATGTCGAAATCGATTCATTTTTCTATCTAACATCGAGGGAAGATGCCGCCCCGTCTGGTGGGACTTTACGCGTTGCGGTGCATGGAGAAGGATGGGGTAGTCTACGGGTACTCGCTCGCCGATCGGATCGCCGAGCGGACCGGGAGCGCCTGGAGGCCCGGCCCCGGAGCGGTCTACCCCGCGCTCCGGCGGCTCAGCGAGCGGGGACTCGCGACCTCGCGGGGCGAAGGTCGTCGGCGGGAGTATCGCATCTCCCCCCGCGGGCGGCAACTGCTGCGGCAGATCCGTCGAGAGCGGTCCGGCTCCGGGAGCTCGGGACCCGACCTAGGCGTCCTCTGGGCCGATATTCTGGGCATATCGGACGACTCGACGTTCCTCCTCCAGCGCCTCCGTCGAAGCCTGGATGGCCTCGAAGCACAACTCGTGCGCAATCCGGGGGCGAGGGTGGGTACCCGCTCGCTCCGGGATCACATCCTGCTCGAGCTGCGGGCGGCCGAACGACGGTTCGAAGTCCCGGTCTCCCGTCCCGCGAGGTCGCGAGCATCCCGGAGGAGAACGGCATGAGCGGATCCCCCTCGATCGTCGTCCACGATTTGTCAAAGCGATACGGGAACGCACACGGGATCCTCGCGCTGGACCACGTGAACCTCTCCATCGAAGGGGGCACCGTCTTCGGATTGATGGGCCCGAACGGAGCGGGGAAGACGACCCTCATCAAGGTCCTCACCGGAATCAGCAGCATCACCAAGGGCTCGGCGACCGTCGCCGGGTTCGACGTTCAGAAGCAGTCGCTCCAGGTCCGCGCGCGGATCGGCTGGGTGGCGGCCGAGGTGATCCTCGAGGACGACTTCTCGACCTGGGAGAACCTCTGGCTGCAAGCGCGCCTCCAGGACCTGACCGGCTGGGAGGAGCGGGCGGACCATCTCCTCCAGTACTTCGGCCTCATCGACCGCAAGAAGGACAAGGTGAGCACCTACTCGACCGGGATGCGAAAGAAGCTCGAGATCGCCCTCGCGTTGCTCCACCAGCCGTCGGTCATCTTCATGGACGAACCGACGATCGGCCTCGACGTCGCGACGCGTCGAATGCTCTGGGACATCGTGACCGGGATCCACAAGGAGTTCGGGGTGACGGTGCTTCTGACGACCCATTACGTCGAGGAAGCCGACGCCCTGTGCGGTCGGATCGCGATCATTGACCATGGTAAGATCATCGCGGAAGGAACTCCCTCGGAACTGAAATCCCGAGTTCAGTCCGATATCGTCCAGCTCGAGACCACCGAGAGCCTCGATTCGGCCACACTCGCCCGGATTCCCGGGGTGCAGGAGGTTCGCGCCCAGGGAAACGACTGGATCATCCGGGTCGCCTCGTCCGAGGAATTCCTCCCGCGCCTCCTGATGCTGCTGCATCCGGACCAGGTCCGCCGGATCAGCGTCGAGAAGCCGAGCCTCGAGACGGCGTTCCTCGAATTGACCGGTCACCGGATCGGGGAAGAGGAGCCGATGCACGACATCCGGAAGTTCTACGCCCAAGTGCGGAGGGCGCGGACATGATGAGCCAGCTCTGGGGCCTCTACGTCCGCGAGGTCGTCCGAACGTTCCGGAACCCGTTCGTCATCCTGGTGACGCTCGTCCAGCCGTTCATGTGGCTCGCCTTCTTCGGGTCGAGCTTCAACAACCTCGCCGCCGCCTCGCACGTGTTCGGTTCGTCCAGCTACTTCGCGTTCCTGCTCCCCGGAACGCTCTCGACCTCGATGATGTCGGTCGGGATGTTCGGGTCCATGAGCACCATCCAGGACAAACGGTTCGGGTTCATGAAGCGGATTCTCGTCACGCCGACGTCGAAGGGGACGATCTTCCTCTCGAAGGCGTTCGGCTCGGCCACGCGCGGGATCGTCCAGGTGCCGGTGATGATCGTGGCCGCGATGGTCTTCGGCGTCACGTTCGACCTCTCTGCGCTCGAATGGGCGGCGTGGATCGTCGCGCTGCTCCTTCTCGCCACGGGCTTCTCCGGTCTCTTCCTCGCGATCACCGCGCCCTCGACCGACTGGCAGACCCCCGGTGTTGTCGCGAACTTCATCACGATGCCCCTCATGTTCGCGAGCGCGGCCCTCTTTCCGAGCACGACCTTCCCGTCGTGGATGCAGGCGATCTCCAACGTGAACCCGATCAGCTTCTCGGCCGAGCTCGGGCGGAGCTTCCTTCTCGGAACCGCCGTCAACTGGTGGAACTTCTACGACCTCGTGATCTTCGCGGTCCTGATGATGGTCCTCGGCTGGCTGATCTCGGCCCGGTGGCTCAAAGTCGATTGAATCGGTGATCGGAGCGGGGGACGCTCTCGGAGTGCGGCGCGGGCGGTGACCGTCCCTCGGAACGTCGGGCTTTTCCCGTCCTCGGAGTGTGGGGAAGCGTGGAGCTCGCCCTCTTCGTCGTTCTCCTCATCCTCCTCGCGGTCGCCGCGGGTCTCGTCGGCTCCCTGACGGGACTCGGCGGCGGGGTGGTGGTGATCCCCCTCCTGGTCATTCTCTTCGGAGCTTCGATCTCGGTGGCCATCGGGGCGGGGTTCGTCACGATCCTGGCGACCTCCTCGGCGACCGGAGCGGCGTACGTCCGGGACCGGCTGAGCGACATCCGGATCGGAATGTTCCTCGAGATTGCCACCGTGCCCGGCGCCCTCATCGGGGCAACCGTGACCGTCTATCTCACGCACGCGAACCTCCAGTGGGCGATCCTCATCGCCCTCGGGGTGGTGCTGCTCGCGATCATTCCGGGGAGCCTCGCGCGGCGCCATATCGAGCTTCCTCCCTCGATGCCGTCGGATGCCCGCGCTCAGCGTCTCGGCCTCACGGGAGAGTACTACGATGAGGCGCTCGGTCAGGAGGTGACGTACCGAGCCGCCCAGACCCGTCCCGCCCTCGGGGTGATGTTCGGGGCCGGGCTGGTCTCGGGGATGTTCGGGATCGGGGGCGGAGTGTTCAAGGTGCTCGCCCTGGAGCGGTTCCTGAACCTACCGATGAAGGTCGCCACCGCGACCAGCAATTTCATGATCGGGGTGACGGCCGCCGCGGGGGCCGGCGTGATGTTGTCCGCGGGATACGTGAACCCGATCGTCGCGGCTCCGGTCGCGATCGGGACCTCGCTCGGCGCGATCCTCGGAAGCCGCGTGCTGCCCGGCCTCCGGAACCGGACGGTGCGTCTTCTCTTTCTCCCGGTCATCGCGGTGCTCGCCATCGAGATGGTGCTGAGGGGGTTGGGGCTTCCGTGACGGCGGCCGAGGTGTCGGACAGCGGGCCCGAACGGATCGACGTCCACCGTCTCCCGCCGGAGGCGTACGTTCGGATGACCCTCGTTCTCCGGATCGGGCTGGGCGTCGCGCTCGCCCTCCTGACCGGAGGGATCATCGCTTACGTGGCGACGAACCCCGGCGCGACCTCCTCCACGGTGCTCTCCACGAACCCGATCCTCGCGTACCTGAGCTTCCCGGGACTCGCCTCCGGACTCGCCTCGGGTTCGATCGGCGCCTTCCTGACGCTCGGGCTGGTGGTGCTCATCGCCACGCCGGTCCTGCGCGTGGTGTCCGGGATGTACTACTTCCGGAAGGGCGGAGAGCGGGAGATGACGGCGATCTCGTTCACGGTACTCGTCCTCCTTCTGCTCGGTCTCCTGGTCATCGGTCCGTACATCCGGTGACGGCCGGGCCCCCGGCCGGGCGATCTCAGTGGGCCGGGCTCACTTCGGCGAGGACCTTGCGGACCGCGGCGAGTCCGGTGTCGGCGAGGGAGCGCGCGCGCTCGGGGTCCTTCGAGGAGGCGAAGACGCGGAACAGCGGCTCGGTCCCGGAGGGTCGCAAGAGCACCCAGCCGCCCGGGAAGTAGGCCTTCACTCCGTCGATCGTGACCACCTTCTCGGCGGACGCCGAGAACTCCTCGACGAGCTTCGATGTGACCTGGTCGCGAAGATCGACGGGGCATCCGACCTTTTCCTTCACGAGAGAGTAGCGAGGGATCTCTTGGAGGAGCGTCGCGAGGTCCGTCTCCCGTCGCGCGAGGAGGTCGAGCATCGCCGCGAGGCTCATCGCGCCGTCCCGGGCGAACTGGAACGCGGGGAAGATGAGGCCGCCGTTGTCCTCTCCCCCGAAGACGGCCTTTCGCGCGAGCATCTCTCGGGTGACGGTCGGAGACCCGATTCGGGTGTAGACAACCGTCCCTCCGAGCGGCCGGACCGCATCCTCGACCGATTGGGGCGCGGAGACGGGAACCACGACGACTCCCCCACCGGCGCGCTCCACAGCGTCCCGGGCGAACAGGGCCAAGGTCTCCTCGCCCCCGACGTACCGGCCCGAAGCCTCCACGAAGATCGCCCGGTCTGCGTCCCCGTCATGGGCGACCCCGAGCTCGGCACCGGCGGCCGGAACGGTCTTCTGTAAGTCGATGAGGTTGGCGGCGGTGGGTTCCGAAAGGTGGCCCGGAAAGGTCCCGTCGACATGGGCGTTCAGGGTGATTGCCCGGCAGTTGAGGCGACGCACCAGGACCGGGCTCGTAGGGACCGAGGCCCCGTTGCCGCAGTCGAGGACGATCGAGAACCGGTGGGCGGAGATCCGAGCGACGTCGACCTGTCCGAGGATGCCGTCGACGTAGCGGCGGGCGCCAGCCCCGTCGTGCGTGAGCTCCCCGACGCGAGAGTAGTCGACCGGGGTCGCGGCCCCGTTCTCTATCGCGACCTCGATCCGTTCCTCGACCTCCCGGTCGACCTCGAGCCCGTCGCTCGCGATGCACTTGAGACCGTTGAACTCCGGGGGGTTATGCGATGCCGTCACGACCACCCCGAAATCTCCCCCGACCCGGGGAACGTTGTACTGGATCGCCGGTGTCGGCAGGAGGCCTACCTCGGTGACCTT